>ERZ859937.386-NODE-386-length-19038-cov-1.820050_pt1 | contig 19038 bp, 19 predicted proteins | sample MGYA00509985_ERZ859937 | MGnify/ENA primary metagenome ERZ859937 (study PRJEB30046, sample SAMN00715169) | human gut metagenome | study: EMG produced TPA metagenomics assembly of the A metagenome-wide association study of gut microbiota in type 2... | reverse complement strand
TGAGATAAGTATAGTCGCAGATATCATAATATGGTATCTGCGATTTTTTGTTTTTTATCAGTAATTCTAAATATCGTCGAAACATCTCATTTTAGCACATCAATTGTAGTACTTAATTGTAGCCTCAATTGTAGCAATTAAAAGAGAATTATCGTAACACAATAAAAAAATATTGCAAAACTGAAAACTGTGTAGTACAATTAGCTTGCCGGTAAGTGAAAAATATGAGAAAATAAATACATGATTAAAGGGTCAAAAGGTATCATCGGTACATGCATGCAATTCGATGTATTACCGAGAGTAAGGAGGTAGCTATGGACAATAATAATATCGGGGGCATGAATCCCCAACAGTTTTCACAGAACACGCCACAGACTTCACAGCCACATATGGGGGTGTCGGGTATTGAACTGCAGAAGATGCAGCAGGAGGCGGAGCAAAGACGGCGTGAACAAAGCAGGAGAAACGCGGATTTTTTTGGCAGGCTATGTATACCTACGATAATATATGCGCTGCTGTACACCATTTTCCTGTATGAGAATACAGGTGGAATACTTGTTACGTTGTTTGCAATCGTCACAGGAGTATACAGCCTGTATTGTATGAAGATACTTCATATAGAGGCAAAGCCACTCACTGTATGGTACAGTGTGATGATGATACTCACAGGCCTATCATCAGGCTTGACCGGTAATAAAATTATACAAGGATTTAATTTTTGCTGGATACTTGTGTTTCTTGTTTTTATGCTGCTTCACAATTTCTGCAATGACAGACAGTGGGGGCTCATAAAGTATATCGCTGCAGCATTTCAGGCAGTGTTTGGATCGATTGGGTGTATAGCTGAGCCGTTTATGGATATTGCCGACTATATGAGAAATGAGCGCATGGATAGTGATAATATTGGCAGTGAAAGTGTGGTCGGTGACAGTGCAAATGTAACTGCCGGAGAGGGGCATGTGAAAAAACACAGAATGCTTTATGTGTTTATCGGAATAGCAATTGCATTTCCTCTGGTTGTGCTGATAGTGGTGCTGCTGTGCTCTGCGGATGCGGTTTTTGCCTCAGTAATAAAGAAAATATTTGCTGATATCAATTTCTTTACAGTGAGCAAGGTTGTATTTCTTTTTGTATTTGCGCTTTTCTCATCGTACTGCGGTATAAAGTATCTGAGCAAGAAGCGTATATCGGATGCACCGGTTGAGACTCCGGCATTTCCGGCTGCAATCGGTATCACTGTAGCTGCAACTATATCAGTGGTATATGTATTTTTCTGTTTTATACAGATTGTGTATCTGTTCGGGGGACTTATGCAGCTTCCAAGCGGCTATACCTACGCCAGGTACGCGAGAGAAGGCTTTTTCCAGCTGCTTTTCGTGTGTATACTTAATGTGATTATCGTATTGCTCGGAAGTGGATTGTTCAGAAGGAATAAAGTATTAAATGCATTTTTAATTTTAATAACACTGTGTACATATATCATGATTGCATCAAGTGCATATCGTATGGGACTGTATGTGTCAGAGTACGGGCTGACAGCCACCAGACTTTGTGTGTTCTGGGCACTTGGAGTGATAGCGCTGTTTATGCTCGGAGTGATTTTATCTATATGTAAGCCTGCTTTTTCGCTATTTCGGTACGGAATAATAGTAATCGGGGTATGTTATCTTGTGCTTGCATTTGCAAGGCCTGATTATCTGGTTGCAAGGTACAATACAGTATGTATGGAGGATACAGACTACAAATATCTGATGTCACTTTCCACGGATGCATCCCCGGCGCTTGCGGCAGATGCGGACTTTATGGAAAATAAGGGTATGGTCACCATGTATGCAAGACAGCTGACAGGTGAGACAAATGACAGCTTAAGACAGCTCAATGTATCTCATATAAAGGCTGCACATTTATTCAGGGATAGCATAGATGAGGTAAAGAGCTCACAGCTTATCCTTTTATATGTATATTCGCCTTACGATTCGGGTAGCTATAACAACAATGATACCGGTCTTGATGGCGTGGACAGCATACAGATGGGCTATCATGTGTTAAAGGATACAGAAGATGATGACACAGCCAACTATGATTACGACAGTTATAGCATGGATGATACAAGAGTGGCTGCACCGGTATTTTTCAAATGGGTGGATGCAGTCGAGGTGAAGAAGATTTCCGACAGTGAGCGTATCTTCCTTGCAAAGATTCCGAGAAAGGCATTAAAAGGCAAAGATGGAGTGAATATTGAATACAGATTTAATAAAAATGGAGATGTTATATATTCATCCCAGTACAATGTGATTCTTGACAAGAAAAAAGGACTCAACGAGGTGGAGATGTCATACTATGCCGGAACAGATGGCGTGGATGTGCCTGAGTACAATATTTATGGAAAGTAATAGTTTAAATTGTATATAATTCAAAGTTGATATGGTGAAGTTGATTAAAAACTGCTATACTTAACATGTAGTATAGGTTGTTAAATTATTTCATTAAGGTAGGAAAATTCATGGGAAGATTTTTAAATCCGGGAAATAAAGCTTTTCAAAAGACATTGAAATCGGAAATATATGTGGATAAAACTATGCTTTTGGCATACACCAATAAGGTTAAGGTTCTGATATGGCATGCATATGCAATAGCAGACCGAGGCGCTTTGGAAAGTCCATCACGGCGAATATGCTTGCTGCTTATTATAGCAGAGGATGTGATTCCTTGATATGTTTTCCACTCTAAAGGTAGGCAGGCTTGATTCCTTTGAGACAAACCTTAATAAATATGATGTTATTCATATTGATGTCCAGTGGTGCATGATGGATGCGGGCGAAGTGCAAAACACCGTGAAATACATCAATAACGGTATTCTTGATGAGCTTATAATAGCATATGGTGATGTGATACCGGACACTGTTAAAACAGCCTATGGAGCCATGTCTTATATAAACGCAGCCACAGGAAATACCTTTGTTATCATAATAGATGAGTGGGATGTGTTGATAAGAGATGAGGCTAATAATAAGGAACTGCAGGAGGAATATATTAATTTCCTTAGGGGAATGTTTAAAGGGACAGAGCCGACAAAGTATATTGCGTTAGCTTATCTTACCGGCATACTTCCTATTAAAAAGCTAAAAACTCAGTCAGCACTTAACAATTTTGAAGAGTTCACAATGCTTGATGCAGGAGCGCTTGCATCATATATTGGCTTTACAGATGATGAGGTTAAGCAGTTATGCAAAAAGTATGACAGGGATTATGAAGCAGTAAAAAACTGGTATGATGGCTATATGCTTTCGGGTAAACATGTGTATAATCCAAAAGCGGTAGTGAGCGTGATGATGAGAGGTAGTTTCCAAAGCTATTGGTCACAGACCGGCACATATGAATCTCTGATTCCGCTTATTGACATGGATTTTGATGGATTAAGAGCCGCTATTATTTCAATGATTTCAGGAAATGAGATAAAAGTTAGAACAACCACGTTTCAGAATGATATGGTATCATTTAAAAACAAAGATGATGTGCTGACATTGCTTATACATCTTGGATATCTGGCTTTTAATCAGAAAAATCAGATGGCATATATTCCGAATGAAGAGCTTCGCAATGAGCTTATGGATGCAGTTGAGGAAAACAAATGGGATGAAATCATACAGTTTGAGAGACAGTCAATAGATTTGTTTAATGCAACAATAAACAAAGATGTAAATACTGTGGCAGCAAAAATTGAGCAGATTCATATGGAGTATACCTCGGTGATTCAATATAATGACGAGAACTCCCTTAGCAGTGTGTTGGCCATTGCTTATCTTGGAACAATGAACTATTATTTTAAGCCGGTCAGGGAGTTACCGACAGGGCGTGGCTTTGCTGATTTTGTTTATATTCCGAAGCCTGAGTATATAAATGATTATCCGGCGCTTGTTGTGGAGCTGAAATGGAATAAGAATGCGGATACAGCCATGCAGCAGATTCGTGAGAGACAGTATCCGAATTCATTATTGCAATATACGGGAAACGTCCTGCTTGTGGCAATTAACTATGATGAAAAAACAAAAGAGCATGTATGCAAAATTGAGGAATATGCTAAAATACAGAATTAATGATTGAAGATATACAAATACAAAAACAAAAACGACATGGCAGTTTTGCATGTCCGTTTTTGTTTTTGTATAATAAGTATCGGGTATTATGAACCGGGTAGGTTTGCATAAAGCAGAGTAAAATTTAATCAAGCTTTAATATTAATCCTAATATACGTTTTACAGAGGTTTCCATCTCACTACGAGAGATGGCACCCTTATCATAAGCCTTCTTTACACGATCAGGATATCCATTTCCCATCTTAAGATCATTTCCAGCTTTTGTCTCTTTGTAATGCTCGCCACAGGTCCACCAGTCGGTTGTGACCATTCCTTCATAGCCCCATTCATCACGCAGTATTCCTGTCAAAAGATCCTCGCTTTCAGAGGCTCTGTAGCCGTTTATCATATTGTAAGAGGACATAATAGCCCATGGATTATTATTCTTTACAATCATCTCAAATGCCTTCAGATAGATTTCTCTGGCAGCTCTTTCTGAAACGCGTGAATCGCTGTTTTTGCGGTTGGTTTCCTTGTTGTTCAAGGCAAAGTGCTTGAGTGTGGCACCGACATTGTTTGACTGGATTCCGCGTACCATGGCACCTGCGAGCTTTCCGGTGACGAATGGATCCTCTGAGTAGTACTCGAAGTTACGTCCGCAGAGAGGACTTCTGTGAATACAGATGGCAGGGGTGAGCCACAGTGCAAGGTTGTTTTCCTTTAATTCTTCACCGCCGGCGCGTCCTACAGCCTCTAAAACATCCGGGTTCCATGTGCATGCGAGCAGTGTGGAGCATGGAAACGCAGTGGTGCATATACCGACCTCAGGTGCTATGCGCACTCCTGCAGGACCATCTGCTGTCATGACAGAAGGAATACCGTATTCAGGCATATTTCCGATACCGAAGGTATTTGCAACACCGGTATTTGGCTGTCCGCCGAGCAGATGAATGAGATCATCGATGGAAAGCTCTGATACAAATTCATCAAGCGTGATACGTCCTTCCACAACATCCATGATGTCGTGACTGCCGTTTTTAGCCATGCCATCGGCAAAGCGGAAGTATGGGATGGCTCTCTGACCGGGAGCAACACCCTCTGTCAGGGAAGGGTCAATGTTGCCAATAGCTGAGTAGTCGGTGTCCACAGGCTCACTTTGAGGCAGAGCTTCATAGCTTCCGTCAGCGAGCATTCTCTTTGGCAGACTTGTAGGAACCAGCTTTGCTGAAAGCTGCTCGGTAATTACATCATGATTTAATATATATGAGTAATCAGCTTTTGTCACGTCACGGACGCTCGTTCCAACGTATATATCATATGAACCGGCTTCAAGTACATATGCAGATTTTTTAACCTTTCCAAGGTCATCATATGATGCCATATCGTTTATTTCCCATGTGAGGATCATAAGCTGTGATTCACCCGGCTGCAGTTCTCTTGTCTTTTCAAAGGCTGCGAGCTCCTTTGCAGGCTTGCCAAGCTTTCCTTGTGGTTTAGCAATGTATACCTGAACAACCTCTTTTCCGGAGAATTTACCTGTATTTGTCACACGGACTTTTGCATAAAGCTTATTGGCCTCAGATGTACAGTTGGAATTCACAACGCCGGCAGAAACAGTCTCCACATCAAATGTGGTGTATGAGAGTCCATAGCCAAATGGGTATACAACCTTCTCGGCAGCTCCCGGAATTGTCTCGAAATAGCGGTATCCGACATATATATCATCGGTATAGTCCACATAGTCTCTTGACTCGTGGAAATTGTAAGTAGACGGATAGTCGTCGAGTGATTTGGCAAATGTATCGACAGTTTTTCCGGAAGGATTGCCATCTCCTACGAGAAGCTCAGCGGCAGCGAGCCCGCCTTCCATGCCACCCTGTAAGGCAAGCAGTGCTGATTGGATCTGATTATCATAAGCAAACCAAGATGTATCAACCATTCCACCGACATTTAAAATCACGATTACATTTTTGAAACTGGCTTTTACAGTGTCAATCATCTCCTTTTCTTTTACGGAGAGACAGAAATCACCATCCTTAAAAAGTTCTGCCGACTTCTCGGTCATCTCGCGTTCGTAGTCCCAGAGAGCCTTGTTGTTTGGGTCAATAACACTCTTCTGTCCCAGCCTTCTCCGGAGTAGCGGCAGATTGAGATGATAGCAGTGTCGGTATATGCCTGTGCCTTGCTTAAAAGCTCAGCCGGTACATCCGGCTCTATAGTCATGCCGGGTACAGCACCGGCTGTATACTGTTTTTTAATGTCGTTGCGGTAGTAATCGCACAGCTCCTCAAATATGCTTATTTTCTCTTTTTGAAGCTTAAGTCCTTCGTAGAGATTGCGGATATATGCAACGGTTACATCACCGCTTCCGCCACCGCCTTTTACATAGTCGAAAGTACCTTTCCAAACAGGGCTACCTTAGAACCCGCTGCAAGAGGGAGTACGTTGTTTTCGTTTTTGAGAAGTACCATGCCTTCCTTGGCAGCTTCCTTTGAAAGCTCTATGTGAGCCTTGCTTCCTGTAACTCTTTCACCATTTGCCTCAAGTGGAAGATTAGGAGTGAATTTGAATCGTGACCATTTGTTCATAGCAGATTACCTTTCTAATATTTTTATTATTTAAAGAGCTTCCCATACATTAATATGTCGGGAGCTTGTTCTTTTCGTACAAGATGATTGTAAATTATAAAAGTGATATATACAATTGTGATACTGACATTATTTTAGGTCGATATTGACTTTTTGCGTGCGAGGAGTATATTTTGAAGGTAGAATTTCAAACTATGAATATTGTTTTCTTCGGAATAATTGGATATGCTCAGGCTATATAGCATTAAATACGAAGTTTGATTTAGTAAGTCAGGGAGAAAATTATGCAGCAATACACACATGAAAACGTCAGATCAATACCACATCTTCCGATCTACTGCGACAGATATGAGGATTACAGGCAGTTTTCACCGAGGCACTGGCATGACCATATAGAGATAATCTATGTAGTTTCCGGCTCACTGCAGGTTGTCTGCGGTGAAAATGAATATACATTGAAAGAAAATGAATTTTTTGTCATAAACTCAAATAAGATACATGGCACGCAAAGCTATGAAAGAGTCAGGGTGCTTCTGGTGCAGATACCGTATGCATATCTGGACAGCTACATAGACGATTACGGACATATAAGGTTTAGAGAGTGCTATGAGACCGAGCAAGGCAGCAGAAAATATGAGCAGATGAAGTCTCTTCTTAAGTCGATAGCGCATATATACCGAAAAAAGGGCAAGGGCTATGAGCTTCGGCTTATGGCAAAAGTGAACGAATTCTTATATATTTTGTTTACAAATTATTCGTACAAAGAGATGAATGCGGGAAAAGAATCCAGACAGATAGCGCGCCTTAAGGATGTCCTTAGATATGTGGCGAAAAACTATCAGGAGCCAATAGCATTAAAGGAAGCGGCAGACATAGCCTCACTCAATCAGGATTATTTCTGCCGTATGTTCAAAAAATGCATGGGAGTTACATTTCTCGAGTATGTCAATCAGGTAAGAATCAATCACATACATGAGGAGCTTCTGGCAACTGAGGATTCCATCACGGACATACTGGAGCACAATGGATTTACGAATTATAAGGTGTTCAGCCGGATGTTTAAGGCGCAGTTTGGCATGACACCGAGGGAATTGCGGAAATTACAGGAAAATTAAAGTGTCATGAATTTGATGTTTTTGTGCTTTTTTTTGTATACTTTAAGGATACTTAATCGTTATAGTAATGCTATGGTTACGGGTTACACTGAAAGGTGTGGACAGTAATATGATGCGAGATAGCAAATAACTATAAATGAAAGGGGTACCTTATGAAAAAAAGAGTATTATCAGCCATGCCGTCACAGACGTTTGCAGAGGGAGCGTTGGATGCGGCGCAACAGACAGGCAAACTAAGCTATGATGGCTACAAAAAAGTGTGGAGCGATGAGTTTAATGGTGATTCATTAAACCGTGCTGACTGGAATGTGGAGATACATGAAAAAGGATGGGTAAATAATGAGCTGCAGGAGTATGTAGACTCGGCTGAAAACATTCAGGTAAAAGATGGAAAATTAATAATAAATCCGGTCAAAAAAGTTACTGATGGTGATACCGGCTCAACAAAAGAAGCAGCTTCCTATACATCAGGAAGAGTTTCAACACAGAATAAGCAGACCTTCATATATGGACGATTTGAATGCCGTGCAATGGTTCTAAAGGGACATGGATACCTTCCTGCATTTACATTATCTTAAATCTTGCTGTTGGTGGAAGCTGGGTTGGAAATCCAAACGATGAGACAATCTTTGAGAATAATCCATATGTGATCGATTATGTCCGTGTATACCGGAAGGATAGCTACGATGAAGATGTTAAACGCCCCGGTAAAATAAGTTTAGTTATGTCATGAATCTGACATTTTAAGAAATAATTTTGTATAATACACTGCTGCAAAAATGTATATTATATTACGAAAATGGATTACTGCTGAATATACGTTGGAGGCAGTTGTAACCGTAGATCACATAATAAGTAGAGAATGGAGTAAGTAATATGAAATACGGATATTTTGATGAATCAAAAAAAGAATATGTTATCACAAGACCTGACACACCGGCACCATGGGTAAACTATCTTGGATCGCCGGAGTATGGAGCAATTGTTTCCAATAATGCAGGTGGATACAGCTTTGCAAAGTCAGGTGCAAACGGAAGGCTTTTGAGAATGTGTTTAATCAGTTCGATGAGCCTGGCAGATATATTTATATCAGAGACAACGGCAGCAAGGATTACTGGTCAGCTTCGTGGCAGCCTGTAGGAAAGGATTTGAATGAATACAAGAGTGAGTGTCATCATGGAACAGCATACACAAAGATGATGGCTGATTACAGCGGTATTCATTCAGAAGTAAGATATTACGTTCCGCTGAACAAGACATACGAAGTGTGGAATTTGAGCGTGACGAATAATTCTGATAAGGCAAGAAGCCTTAATATTACAGGCTACGCTGAGTTTACAAACAACAGCAACTATGAGCAGGATCAGGTGAATCTGCAGTATTCACAGTATATTACAAAGACAGTATTTGTGGAGAACAGAGTGCGTCAGATGATCCATGCCAATCTTGACCGCATCGAGGATGGCAAGGAAATTGACAACAAGGATGTGGTAAACAGATTTATCGGACTTGCAGGAGCACCTGTTGACAGCTGGTGCGGTGACAGGGGAGAATTTCTCGGAGAATATCACAGATATGGCAATCCTGTCGGAGTAGAGAGCGGAAAGCTTAACAACCACGGCAACTACAACGAGAATAGCTGTGGAGCAATCACAACAGTATTGGAGCTGGCACCGGGCGAGACAAAGACAATAGCATTCTTAGTTGGAATGATAGATAATGAGACAGCAGGAAAGATTGTTGCTTCTTACACGGATACAAAAGCTGTCTGCGACAAAGAACTTGAGGAGCTTATCGCATACTGGCATGGACAGTTATCACATTTCCAGATTAATACACCAAGTGATGAGTTCAACACAATGATCAATACATGGAACGCATATAACTGTTTCATGACATTTATCTGGTCAAGGGCTGCATCATTTACATACTGTGGACTCAGAAACGGATACGGATACCGTGATACGGTCCAGGATATTCAGGGTGTTATACACCTTGCACCAGAGATGGCTGTTGAAAAGATCAGATTCATGCTCTCAGCACAGGTTGATAACGGTGGAGGACTTCCGCTTGTCAAGTTTACACACAATCCGGGACATGAGGATACTCCTGACGACGCTTCCTATGTACAGGAGACAGGACATCCGGCTTACAGAGCTGATGATGCATTATGGCTTTTCCCAACTGTATACAAATATGTATCAGAGACAGGAAATGTAGCATTTATAGATGAGGTCATTCCATTCGCCAACAAGGATGAGGGAACGGTTTACGAGCATTTAAAGAGAGCAATTGATTTTTCGATGAACCACCTCGGAAAACATGGAATGCCTGCAGGACTTTACGCAGACTGGAATGACTGCCTGAGGCTTGGTGCAGATGGAGAGTCAACCTTCGTAGCACTTCAGTTCTACTATGCAATGACTATATTAAAAGAGTTTGCAGCCTATAAGAAAGATGATGAATATATCACATATCTTGATGAGAGCCAGGAAAAACTCGGAAAGATCATTCAGGAGCTTTGCTGGAACGAGGACAGATTTATCCGTGGATTTACAGGGGATGGACAGGTTATCGGAAAGCGTGATGATCCTGAGGCAAATATGTGGCTCAACCCACAGAGCTGGGCTGTTATAAGTGGATTTGCAAGTGATGAGCAGGCTGATAAGGCTCTTGAAATGGTATATGAAAGACTCAATACCGAGTATGGCGCCATTCTTATGGATCCTCCATATCATGCACACGCATTCGACGGAGCACTCGCAGTGATATACAATGCGGGAACTAAAGAGAATGCAGGAATATTCTCACAGTCACAGGGCTGGATAATTCTTGCTGAGGCACTTAAAGGACATGGAGACAGAGCTTTTAAGTATTTTATTGAAAATGCTCCTGCCGCACAGAATGACAGAGCGGAGATAAGAAGACTTGAGCCGTACTGCTATGGACAGTTTACTGAAGGAAAAGCAAGTCCAAACTTTGGACGTTCACATGTACACTGGCTCACAGGAACTGCTTCAACAGTCATGGTTGGATGTGTAGAGGGAATACTTGGTATGCGTCCTGATTTCTATGGACTTCATATTGCTCCGTCTATTCCAAAGGCTTGGGATGGATTCGAGATAGAGAAGGATTTCAGGGGATGCCATCTTCATATAGTTGTAAAAAATCCTGATCATGTTGAGAGCGGATGCAAGAGCCTTCTTGTAAACGGACAGGCGGTTGAGGGAGACTATATTCCAAAAGAGCTTCTTAGCGAGCAGACAGAGATTGAGCTTACCATGTAAATTTTCCGTAGGTGGGATAATGACTGCTATAGGATTGTATATGGTGTGTGAAAATTTGATTTGTAATTGTATAGAGGATTGATTGAAAATATGAAAAATATAGATTTTATAGACAAATACGGAACCTTCAGGATCAAAAATCCCGAAAACTACAGTGGACTGTATCTGCCGCTTGCAGGGGAAAAAGGGCTTAAATCAAGCATTACACCAACTCTCGGCGGAGACAGTAAAACAAGCCAGAATACCTTTCTTCTGGAACCTGTTAGTATAGAAAATCTCCACAACAATAAAGGCACCAGAAATTTCTGGTGTCGGATTGTTGGGAAGGGCTTCTGGTCAGTATGCGGATCATCTGCACAGCAGGAGGCCGACAGATTTACAGGTAATCAGGATGAAAGTGAGCTTGAGGCAGGTTTAATGTGGCAGAAGCTGCACCGTGCTTCAAAGATATATGGGTTAGAGGCCGACACGACATCATTTGTCACACTTGATGGAAGCATGGAAGTCATGCTTGTGGAGATCATTAACAAGACAGATGAGGCTATGGAGATAGTCCCAATCGGGGCAATCCCAATCTATGGCAGAAGTGCTGACAATATCAGGGATCACAGGCATGTGACATCACTTTTGCACAGAATAGAAACCACACAATACGGTATTGAGGTTACACCTGTCCTCTCATTTGATGAGCGTGGACACCGGAAAAATGATATAAGCTACTTCGTATATGGTTCATCCGGAAACGGAGAAAGTCCTGAGAGTTTCTATCCTACCGTTGAGCAGTTTATAGGAGAGGGAGGTTCTTTCCTTATTCCTGAGGCAGTCAGAACTGAAAAAGCAGGTGCAAAGGCCGGAGAAAAATTTCAGGGAAAAGAAGCAGCCGGAGCAATAAAATTTGCAAACCGTATTATAAAACCGCTGGAGACGGTAAGCTATATCATGCTTGCAGGTCTTACGGAAAAAGAAAATGACGTAAATGCCATTACCGGACGGTACCGCAGTGTACTTGAAGTAAAAGAAGAACTAAACACCGTCAAGAAACACTGGATAGACAAGGTAAATATTGATTTTGAGACAGGAAATGCCAAGGAGGACAATTATCTTAAATGGATATGTTTTCAACCTATCTTGCGAAGAATATACGGCTGTTCATTCCTTCCACATCATGATTATGGAAAAGGTGGAAGAGGCTGGAGAGATCTATGGCAGGACTGTCTTGCACTTTTACTTATGGAGCCTTCGGATGTCCGCAGGATGATTGTAAACAATTATGGCGGTGTGAGAATTGATGGAACCAATGCGACTATTATAGGAAACGAGCCCGGCAGTTTATTGCTGACAGAAATAACATCACACGTGTATGGATGGATCACGCATTCTGGCCATTTGTAACCACAAAGCTTTATATTGACCAGACCGGTGATACAGATGTACTGTTTGAGCATACGACGTACTTTAAGGATTACCAGTCCATGAGAGGCACAAGCCATGATGAAGCATGGAATACTACATATGGTAACAAACAAAGGACGGCAGGCGGTCAGATATATTTTGGAACGGTTTTAGAGCATATTCTGATCCAAAATCTGTGCGCTTTCTATGATGTGGGGGAGCACAACGAGATGAAGCTGCATGGTGCAGACTGGAACGATGCGCTCGATATGGCATGGGACAAAGGCGAAAGTGTTGCATTTACATGTGCATATGCCGGAAATCTGCTTGATATAGCAAAGTGTTTAAGAAATGTGGAAAAAATAAGCGGAATAAACAGGATTGAGGTGTTAGATGAGCTTAAGCTGCTGCTTGCTGATGACGAAATACTTTACAACTGCCCTGACAAAAAGCAGGAGCTTCTCATGAGCTATGCAAAGGCATGTGAGAACTGCACAAGCGGAGGCACTGCTCTTATCCCAATAGCTGCGATTTGCGAAAACCTGGAGCATAAGGCTGAGTGGATGATGAAAAACATCCGCGAAAACGAATGGATATCAGATGGCACGGATGGAGGCTGGTTCAACGGATATTATGACAATAACGGCAGACCGGTGGAACGATGTGAGAGTGGAGATGTACGCATGATGCTTACAGGACAGGTATTTGCCATCATGAGTGGAACCGCAAAAAAAGAACAGATCAAGGCAATCTGTAATAGCGCAGACAAATATCTGTTTGATCAAAAAGCCGGTGGCTACAGACTAAACACTGATTTTAAGGAAGAAAAGTTTGATCTTGGAAGAATGTTTGGATTTGCATATGGTGAAAAAGAAAATGGTGCTGTATTCTCACATATGGCTGTAATGTATGCCAATGCGCTCTATAAACAAGGCTTTTGGCATCAGGCTACCACATGGATTTGTAGTACCTGTCGCGATATTTCTTTGGTGTAAGCCCCGTAAAACTCTCGAATATCTGGATAAAGTGGCTCTGTGATGAAAATGACAGGTAGTTGGCTATATCTATAATCGGCTTATCTGAGTATTTGAGCAGGTGAGTCGCTTTTTCTATTTTCTTTTCCCTTATATAATCACTTATCGAAACACCGAGATTCTGCTTGAATACCCTTGAAAGATAGCTCTCGGAAAGCCCTGTGTATGCAGCCAGATCAGCTATTGTGATACGCTCTTTTATGTTGCTGTATATATAGTCAACACACTGGGTAACAGGCTTTGAGAGGATAGACGATTTCTTCTGCAGCACCATCTTACCTGTGAAATCCTTTGCCATCTCGTGATGCAGGTCAGCAACCTGGCGTACGGTGGAACAGCCGTCCATCTTAAGTATATAGAAGTCACTCAAACGGTATGCCTGCTCGGGCTCGAGTCCTCCATCAATACAGTATCTTGTGATCATGGCGGTTGTGACAACAAAGTGATATTTGATATTCTGTAAAGTATTTCTGGACAATACACCTGTTCCGTCAAGGTGTATAAATGCATCTTCTTTGCAGTTTTTTATTACATATTCCATATCCCCGGTTTTGACTGCGTTATAAAAACTATATTCAATACTTGGAGCACGATGCAGTGATTCGCTCTCGCTGTCAACAAATTCTGCGTCATACCATTCTTTTGAAAGTGCCATAAAGGTTCTCCTTTGCAACAAAATATTAGATTTATGTCATCTTTCTATTATTATGACATGAATCTGATATTTTTACAATTTCAACCATATAGTATTGCCGATCATGAAACCTGCAATTGCAGTACAGGCAATTTTCACATTTGTAGGTTCATGGAACAACTACTTCACACCGGCCCTGATCATCCAGTCAAAGAACAAGATGACAGTACCAATTTTGATTGCCACACTTCGAGGAGCGGACTATATGAATTTCGATATGGGAAAAATCTATATGATGATAACAGTAGCTATCGTGCCTATTATTGTTGTATATCTCCTCTTATCAAAATATATTATTGCCGGTGTCACACTTGGAGGCGTGAAGGAGTAAACGATTTAATTAGTTTTAGCATCAGAACAGATGGCTTACATATATGTTATGTGGGTCATCTGTTTTTAGTATATTGAAATATGAGGTACAGCATATTTTTTATTTGGGAAACATTGTGGCACCTATGCAGTATATCAGCAAAAGAATGCAGCAGAACTTGCAGAATATATCCAGTCAAATATCCTGCCGGATTATGATAATTTTGTCAAAGCAGGAGAACAGTACAATAACGATGCAGTGCATATAAATGATATTGTAGGTAATTTCAATAAGATGTCGTTTGAGCGCAGGCAGAGCATTATAATAATTAAAGGCTGTTGAATGGCAGAGCAGTGTATGATTGATGATTAAATCGACTTAGACATTAATCGTGACAGATACACAGAAAATATCTATAATTTACATATTCTTGTAGGAAAATTAATTTAGGTTTTACACAATTATATTATACTTAGTATGTATTATAATCTGAAAGCGCATGTGAAAGGAAGGATGGACTTATGAGAAAATATTTATTATCGATTCGTAAAAGCCTTTGGAACTGTAATTGTAGAAGGGGCCATTGTAGATATGATAACTGGGGAAGTATGTTTTTCTACACAAAAGGTTAGATATGCGCCGGTAATTAACGGTAAAAATATATTTACCGATGCATATATTACTAAAAGATATACTATTACTTATGACAAAATTACTGGTAGAATGTCATATAGTATAAATAATGCATCTTATAAATCTAATAGAGGAGATAGTCCGAGCATGATTGTATTGAATGCACAGGTAGCAGAGATGGGAAGTAGATAGTAATGATAGTTATAACACTTCAGCAGTTTTTGTATTATTATGGATTTTTTGCATAACTAAAGTGATATTACATGGTTTTAGAATCAATATTATAGGAATATCCATAAATAGATATTTTTATGAGTATAACGTAGATGATAAAAATGCGATTAAAGAATATCATAGAGGAAGGGCTGTTAGATCCATTATTATTTTAATTCTTGATTCAATAACATTAGTAATATCATATAAGTATAGTATAGAGATGGCTACTGGATTTATGATAATATCAACTATAGCATCTATAATAATTAAATACATTAAAGATAAAGAATAGTGGTTGTGAGATTATAATACATAACGTAAGTGATTAAATAATAGAGCGTATGCTATATGATATAGTGTACGCTTTAATTATTGTGAGGAATCGTAAGAAATTAAATAATTCTAAAATGATAGATTATAGAATTGGCTCATGGTATAATATAACGAACGTAAAGATATGTGCGTCAAAAGAGATATCATATAGATAAGATTGGAGAAAATACATGAACCCAGCAAGCATAATGAAAATGATGAAAGCAAAAAATACATTTACAGCAAACCACCCAAAGTTTGTATCCTTTTTACAGTATGCATTCGGCAGCGGCATTCCGGCAGACTCTGTTATTGAAATCACAGTTACAAAGCCGGGTCAGGAGCCGGTTACGTCCAATATCAGGGTTTTACAGTCGGATCTCGAACTTTTGGACAGCTTGAAGGATATTAATTAGATATGTTATACCAGATTAAGGATGGGACAGTTTCGGTAGGTGGTCAGACGATTCTGTCCCATGTTGATTTTTATATAAAGGAAAAAGAAAAAATAGCTGTTGTCGGCAAAAACGGAGCAGGAAAGACCACATTGCTTCGGCTTCTTGCGGGGGAGCTGCAGCTTGACCGCGATGACCGTCGCGGTATGTCGTCAGGAGCACATGGCAAAGAGACTGCCTGCAAAAATAGTCTTGGAATCGTAACCTCGCGAAATATCACAATCGGAATGCTCCGTCAGGTTGATTCCTCCAATCAGGACAAGACAATCGAGGAAATACTTCTTGAGAGCTGTCCGGACAGGGATACATATTACAAAGAGCGGTTTGACTACGAGATGGAGTACGACAGGCTGTTTACAGGCTTTGGCTTTGAAAAAGAAGAAAAAAGCCGTACACTCGGCAGTTTTTCTGGAGGTGAACAGACCAAGATTTCACTTATAAAGCTGCTGCTTGAAAAGCCGGATTTGCTGCTTCTTGATGAGCCGACGAATCATCTTGATATGAAAACTGTCGAGTGGCTGGAGGATTATCTGATAAACTATCCAAAGGCTGTTGTCATGGTGTCCCATGACAGGGCGTTTCTTGATGCAGTTGCGACTGGTGTTTATGAGCTTGAAAATGGCAGTCTGCACAGATATGCCGGCAACTACACTCAGTACAGGCAGCAGAAGCTTAAAAATCTGCAGATACAGCGCAAAGCCTACGAGCGCCAGCAGGCGGAGATTGCGCACAATAATGAGCTTATCGACAAATTCAAGCATAAGCCTAAGAAAGCTGCGTTTGCACGCTCTAGAAAGACCATGCTGGCACGCATGAAGCTGATAGAAAAGCCGGTTGAAGACGAAGCTCATATTTTTACAGGCAATATCGAGCCACAGTTTCCGGGCGGTAAATGGGTTTACGAGGCGAAGAAATTAAAAATTGGCTACGACGGCAGGGCACTGCTTGAGCTGTCGCTTCGTATAAGGCGTGGTCAGAAGATTGCCGTAATCGGTGACAACGGCATAGGAAAATCAACATTTCTAAAGACTGTGGCAGGGCTTATTCCACCAATAAAGGGCACAAGCCAGCTTGGCAGCAATCTGCTGGTGGGCTATTTTGACCAGCAGTCGGCACTTATCGACAGCGAAAAGACTGTGCGAGACCATTTTCACGAGCTTTTTCCGGCACTTGTGGAGAAGGAATTAAGAAAGACGCTTGGCATGTATCTGTTTGGAGGGGCAAATGCCTCAAAGCGTATCAGCTCGCTCTCAGGCGGTGAGAAGTCCAGGCTTGTGCTCGCAGAGCTTCTGACAGGCCGTCCGAACTTAATGATACTCGATGAGCCGACCAATCACATGGATATTCCGGCGAAGGAGACACTAGAATCGGCATTTAAGGCATATACCGGCACCATGCTCTTTGTATCGCATGACAGGTATTTCATAAAGCAGGTGGCCGATGCCATATTGGTCTTTGAAAATGACAAGGTGATGTACTATCCGTTTGGCTATGACCATTATATTTCAAGGCTTAAGGCATCAAAGGATGGCAATCTGCCGGCACTCATGCAGGCAAAGGATGCTGCGATGGTCGAGGCACTTGCGGCTGTCCCAAAGAGGGAGCGACATGAGACCAGACAGCTTTCAACAGAAGAGGCGTACTTAGAGTGGAAGCTTGCATTGCAGCGGAGCCGGTGGCGAAGGCGGCTGAAGAAGCAGAAAAGGTTTATGAAGAGCTATGTGAAGCAGAAAGCGAGCTTAACGAAGAAAATGTCGATAAGCTGCGACTGCAATATGAAAAAGTTGCTGACTCATGGACAAATGAGTGTACAAAATGGTATGATATATACTTAGATGAGATGTATCCGGAGAGTGATTTTTAATTTGCAGACATAAGGGAATCAATGACAATTGCTGTATATCATAAATTATCCGGGGAGAAAGGATTATATATGTGGTTATCAAGATATTTTGTGTATTTTATTATATTTAGCTGTATGGGCTGGATATATGAGAGCATCTACTGTACCATCAGAGCAAAAAAATGGGAAAACAGAGGCTTTCTCTATGGTCCGCTTTGTCCTATTTACGGAGCCGGAGGTGTCGCGATCACTGCGATAGCAGATTTCATTTCGGCTCACACGGATGCGACATTTACATGGTGGCAGATATTTCTTGTGGCATTTTTGGGAAGCATTGTCTTAGAATATGGCACATCGTGGGCGCTTGAGAAGCTGTTTCACGCATACTGGTGGGATTACAGCAGCATGCCGCTTAATATAAACGGCAGGGTGTGTTTTCCATATTCTGTAGGCTTTGGGGTGGCAGGACTTATAGTGGTATATTTCATTGCACCATTTACGAAGTTCATCACAGGCTGGATGTCACCTATATGGTATGAGTTTTTCTCACTGCTTCTTATGGGCTTTTTAGCTGTAGACACTGCAATCACCGTGTCAGCGCTTACAGATTTCAGTAGGACAATAGTCAATCTGCAGAACAATTTCAACACCTATATGGATGAGGTTGTGGAAGAGGTTAAAGAGCGTAAGAAGGCGGCAGATGAAAGGTCGCAGGAGAGGTCACAGGAGCTTGCGGAGGCAGTCGAGGAGCGCAGAAAGAGAAAACGTATCAGAGCCAGTGCAGACCGCGTCATCGATTCAATGGGTGCTTTAAAGAAATCTGCGCTTAACCGAGCACAGGGCTTCAGAAATCCAAAGGTGGAGAACAGGTATCTCGAGACATTTACAGAGAGTCTGAAGGAACGCTTTAAAAGAGAACGTATAAAGAAAGTAAAGAAGGAAAAAGGCAGATAAATAACAAATAAAAATTTTTTAAAAAAATTTCAAAAAAAGCTTGCATTATCCGATTGACCATGGTATTATAATATACGGTTCGTTGGTCAAGCGGTTAAGACGCCGCCCTCTCACGGCGGAAACACGGGT
>ERZ859937.383-NODE-383-length-19105-cov-1.547927_pt1 | contig 19105 bp, 20 predicted proteins | sample MGYA00509985_ERZ859937 | MGnify/ENA primary metagenome ERZ859937 (study PRJEB30046, sample SAMN00715169) | human gut metagenome | study: EMG produced TPA metagenomics assembly of the A metagenome-wide association study of gut microbiota in type 2... | reverse complement strand
TAATAGTACCTGTTTCTTTTTGTGTATTGAAACTAGAGAAACTTCCTGAATTGGTGTTTGTTGTCCATCTATTTGTAGAATTGTTGGCTAGCTATATAAGAATAAAAATAGTTCTTCCTAAGATTGGAATGAGAGTTTGTGATTATTGTAAATGTGTGTATTTACCGTTGACAATAGTATTTGTTTTATCTGTTTTATTCGGTTCTTTTTTATCATTATTTTTAGGCGATAGTTTTTTCTCAATTGTACTATTAATATCACTATTGTCACTTTTCTTAATTTTTTTGGTTTATGAAATAGGACTGAATCAAAATGAGCGTAAAAAAATTGTAGAATTCATAAAAACTAAAATAGATAGATAATATGATAGACAAGCTAATTTTTTTCTTATCAATACCTTTTTTTATTCCACATTATCTTATATTTAAATTAAATAGTGCTTCATATTTGAAGGAAGATTTAGTGCGGTGGAGGGACGTTTTTGCTGTAGAAGGCAGGAATGAGATAATTGTGTTTTTTCGTTTGATAATATTGTTTAAAGAATATCGTAGCGTCTTTTATTATAGATTAGGAGGTATTAGTAAACTTTTACAATGGTATTCGCCTGGTATGTCAGCTCTTTTTATTCATGCAAAGAAAGATGGCATTGGTCCTGGCTTTGTAATACAACATGGACATTCTTCAAGAATAGGACCGGCTCGTGTTGGTCGTAACTTGCAAGTATGGCAGAATGTTACTATAGGTAAAGAGCGGTCTGGTGGAAAGAGACCTATAATAGGTGATAATGTAAGAATTATGACTAATTCGATTGTTTTTGGTGATATAACTATTGGGAATAATGTGGTTATAGGTGCTGGATCTGTCGTTTTTAAAAACATTCCGAGTGATTGTGTTGTTGTTGGTAATCCTGCAAGAATTGTTAAAAAAGAGGGGTGAAAACAAATATATTACTTTGATTTATTTAATAAGTATGAAGACTCTTTTGGGGGAGAAGATAACAATTGTTGTGTTTTTTTTCGTATTTCCACTTATTGTTGTTGGGGGATGAAGATGGCTATATGGCTTATTTGTTTATGTATATGGCTATGTTTTGTTAAAAATTTTAAGGTAGCTCCTTCTTTACTAATGGTTATATTTTGTTGCTTACCTGGAGGAATGGGGGATGCAGAAATTGTTTCAGTTTCTCTTTTGAAATCAATAATACTTTATAATGTCTTATATTTGATGCCGATAGTAACATTTATTGTTGTACGAAAAAACAATAAAAATTATGATAATAAAATACTCTTTTGGGGATTTTTTTTATTATCAGTAGGACTGATCTATTCATTGATATATAGTGATAGGCAAGAATTTTTTTATGTTTTTTCCTTTGTTTTAATATGTACTTGTTCTTATTACTTAAACATATATAATCAAATGAATCTAAAAGCATATATGGATTTATTTGATTATATTTTTTATGTATTTTTATATACGCTATTTTGGACACATTTCACAGAACTCCGTATGAAGTTATATATAGTGACCCTAATCAGAATATTATGTATTTGTTAGAATTTAGTTTTCGTAGTAAATCTTTATTAGGTCATCCATTATATCTATCTGGTGTATCTCTTTTTTATCAAGTTCTATTGTTGATTAGATATATTTATTATAAAAAGTTTTCTTGGATAAAAGAATTCATATGTATTATTTGTATTTTGTTATCAGTGTCACGTACTCCTATTGTAATTTTGTTAGTTATAGTCATTTTATATATTTTATTATTTAGGTTATATAAGAATTTTTCGAGAGTATTTGGTGCGTTTGTTGTCGTGTTGTTATTTGTTCTTTTATTAGGATTATTAGGATTAAATTATGTTGATATGATTGTGAACCGATTTGATGTTGGAAGTATAGAACATCGATTGGGAGCGTTTCAAACTACGATGAATGTCTTGGAGCAATTTCCGTTGGGCACAGGCAATAGTAATTTGTTGGATTATATAGAAAAATATCATTTGGGTGGACAAGGATATTCAGAAACATTTAAGACTATGGATAATTTCTATTTAACTATGTTATCAGCTTATAGTATTTTTAGCATTTCCATTTTTGTCTTTCTATTTTATTTTTTATACAGGGCATTTAAAATAAGACAGTTTGATGAAAAGAAAGGAAATAGTATAATTTTATTGTATTCTATTATTATTTTTTTAGGTTTTTCTTTTAATTGGAATGGTTCGTATGCTTTATGCTATTTTTTATTTGGAATGATAGGTATATTGCTTAAAACGCCGAAAGAATTAGAGTGTTAGTTATGAAAATATTGGTTATTATAGTGACTTATAATGGATGCCGTTGGATTGATAAATGTTTGTCTTCTGTTATGATGTCTTCTGTTCCTGTGGATTGTATTATTATAGATAATAATTCGCAAGATGAAACAGTAAAAAGGATTAAGGATAAATATGGATTTTGTAAAATTATTGAAAGTAAACAAAATCTAGGCTTTGGTAAGGCTAATAATATTGGATTACAATATGCTTTGGAGCATAAATACGATTATGCTTATCTTTTGAATCAAGATGCTTGGCTTTTTGAGAATACTATATCGGAATTAATAAGAATTTATGAAGCTAATCCTGAATATGGTATAATTAGTCCATTACAAGTGAATGCAGGATTAAATAAGTTAGATAAGAATTTTCAAAAATGCTGTAATTTGGAAATGTTGTCTGATAGTTTTTGTGGATGTCTTAAGCAGATATATGAAACTAATTTTATTATGGCTGCTCATTGGCTTATACCAAGAAAATGTTTTGAACAAATAGGTGGTTTTTCTCCTTCATTTCCTCATTATGGTGAAGATCATAATTATGTCCATCGTGCTATTTATAAAAGAATGAAAGTGGGCATTGTCCCGTCAGCATATGCTGTACATGATAGAGAATTTCGTGAAGAAAGTAAGAAACTTAAAATGCGAAAGATGTATTTACGTTCTATTGTAGAAATCAGTAACCCTAATAATTCATTAATTAGGAATCTTCTTCTTCAACCTTTTGTCTTATTGAGACTGAGTATGTCGATGAGATCTCTAGAAGGTATTAGATATGTATTTTATTTGCTACTGAAATATAGAATGATAATTAGAAATCGAAATCTTTCTACTGACTTCTCATTCTTAATGATAGATAAATAAGTATTTGTAGTGAGTTCTTGTTTGCTTGTCTGCTTGTGTTCCGAATTTTTATAGATAAATATGTATGAAGTTGAAAGTATTATACATACTGCATGTTTCTAACATGCATGGTTCTACACGTTCTCTATTAAACTTGATATTGAATACCTCTAAGAATATTATTCCTGTTTTGCTCCTTCCAACATGTTTAGATTCTGACTTGAAGAATATATTGGATAGTAACAATATAAAATATCATGAATCCCATTTTATTGTAAATTCAATTCTTCCTACTATTAAAAAAAATTGGTTGGAATACGGATTACGATATGTTAAATTGATGCTATATAAGTTCTTATTTTTATGCGAAGTGATATTTGTTTCTTTTAAGTATAAGCCTGTTATTATTCATACTAATGTTGGTACAATATATGAGGGGTACAGAGCCTCTAAAATTCTTCATATTCCGCATATATGGCATTTGCGTGAGTATCAGGATAAAGATTTTAAATGGAATTTCCTATATGGAAAACTGAATTTTGAGAAAAAACTAAATAAATCGTATGTTATCTGCATAACTAAAGATATACAAAGATATTTTAATTTACTTGATAATCAAAAGCATTTTACTATATATAATGGAATATTAAGCAGAAAATCTGTTGATTTTCGTCCTAAAAAAAAATACTTTTTAATTGCAAGTAGAATATCTCCTAATAAAGGGCAACTTGATGCGATAAAAGCTTTTGCCATATATCTAAAGAATAATGTGGATTGGAAGCTTATAATAGCAGGAGATGGAGATGTATTTTATATTCAAAAATTAAGAGAAATTTCTCAAAAGTTGCAGATAGGGTATGCGGTTGATTTTATAGGTTTTCAGAATGCGAACCGTATATTTGAATTGATGGCAGAATCGGCCGCATTAATAGTTCCATCGCAATACGAAGGTTTTGGGCGAATGACGGCAGAGGCCTGTTATGCAGGTACTACTGTAATAGGTAGATATACTGGTGGTACGAAGGAAATTCTAGATTCAATTGTTGGTTATAAATTTTTGAGTATGGATGAATTGGTTAATTGTATGGAAGAAGTAGGACAAATTGTAAATACAAAGCTATATAATAGTAATATAAAGAAATCTCAATTCATCGCTCAAGAATTATATTCTATTGAGCAAAATGCGGAAAAAATATTAGAATTATATAAAACTATAGTATAGAAAATGAACAAAGCAAGGGTCATAGCATTTTATCTTCCCCAATATCATCCTATTCCTGAGAATGATAAATATTGGGGAAAAGGATTTACAGAGTGGACAAATGTAGCTAAAGCAAAACCATTATTCCGTGGACACTATCAACCACATATACCAGCGGATTTAGGCTTTTATGATTTAAGGCTTCCTGAAGTAAGAGAAGCTCAAGCAGAACTGGCTCGTGATGCAGGCATAGAAGGATTTTGTTATTATCATTATTGGTTGGAAATGGAAAAATGCTTTTGCAAAAACCATTTGAAGAAGTTTTGCGATTAGGCAAACCAGATTTTCCATTTTGTTTGTGTTGGGCTAATCATGATTGGACAACTAAAACTTGGGTGAAAGGCTCTTCTATGGTGAATAATACAATGATTGCCCAACAAGAATATCTTGGTGAACAAGATGATATAAAGCATTTTGAGTATTGTTTGCGAGCATTTAAGGATCACCGTTATATCACTATTGAAGGTAAGCCGATTTTCCTTATTTATGATCCGTTAAGTTTTCCTAATGTTAAGGAGTTTATGAATAGGTGGAATTTTCTAGCGAAGAAGAATAATTTGAAAGGTATTTATTTTATTGGAGTTACTACAGGGAGGCAGTCTTCTTATAAAATTGTCACAAATTTAGGATTCGATGGTGTTTGTCATAATAGGCGTTGGGAGGCTGAAGCTAAAGCTGCAGGTTTTCGTTTTGTTCGTCGTATGCAGTCATTATGGGATGGCATTTGGGTATCTCTTTGATGAAATACGATTACAATAAGGTTGTAAGAAATTATGATACACCAGAAAATAAGTTGGAAAACTGTTATCCGGTTATTACTCCAGGATTTGATAGAACACCACGTGCAGGAAGACGTGCTGGTATATATGTAAATTCATCTCCTAAAAATTTTAAGAAGCATGTAGCCGAAGTATGTAAATCTATTCAAGATAAAGATGATGATCATCGTTTGGTATTTCTTAGTGCATGGAATGAATGGGGGGAAGGGAATTATATGGAACCGGATTTAAAATGGGGACATGGTTATTTAGAAGCGTTAAAATCTGTCGTAAAATTTCAAATCAAATAAAGTGGATTTGTTTTTATAAGCTTCTGATTTTTACTGATAATATTAAGTCAAATGCAGAAGTTATATAGTATCTATTAAAATAGCTATTATAATTAATGTTTGAAAAAATCAAATAAAAACATACCTAATTATGGGACATGATTATTATACAGATGATAAAGGAACTTTGGTGCTTATGGCTCTTCTTAAAGAGTATGGGATCAAGAAGGTGGTAGCCTCACCGGGTACAGGGAATATGGCTTTAGTGGTTAGTATGCAACACGATCCTTATTTTGAAATGTATTCATGTGTTGATGAAAGGTCTGCTGCTTATATGGCTTGTGGCATAGCTGCAGAATCTGGAGAGCCCATTGTGGTAACTTGTACGGAGGCTACTGCGTCAAGAAATTATCTGCCTGGGCTAACCGAGGCTTTCTATCGCAAATTACCTATATTGGCTATTATGACAGGACGTGGTGAGAATCGTACGGGGAGCTATGAACCGCAATCCATTGACAATGCGGTATTACCCAATGATGTGGCAAAATACAGGGTGAATATTCCTGTATGTAGAAATCATAAAGATGAAAGAATAGTCACAACCAAACTGAATGAGGCTATCAATAATTTATATACAGGCGGTGGTGGTCCGGTATGTGTAGTTATGGAATCGTATGACAGTCTTGGATTCTTGGTGAAGGAATTGCCTAAAGTAAGGGTAATCAAAACATATAAGAAGAAAGAAGAACTTCCACCTTTACCACAGGGCAATATCGCTATTTTGGTTGGGGCTCATCAGAAATGGAATGCTAAGACTGTAAAAGCAGTTGAACTTTTTTGTGAGAAGAACAACGCTGTTGTGCTTTGTGATTTGACCAGTAATTACACAGGCAAATATCGTGTCAATTATTCTATTGTTGCAACCCAAGAAGGATGTTCGAAGTTGCTTCCGGACATTGCTTTGTTAATCTATATTGGTACTGTTTGCGGTGATTATTATACATCTGAGGCTATGTGTTGTGCTAAAGAGTGGTGGATGGTCAATGAAGATGGTATTTATCATGATAGATTCTACAAGCTAACAGCGATGATTTCAATGGAAGAGGTAGATTTTTTTGAGAACTATTCTATTGGCGAATATAAGGAAACAAGTCTGTATGAAGAACTAAAGAAACAGTGTAGTACGATGATTGATGCTATTCCTGATTTGCCATTCTCAAATCTATGGATTGCTCAGACTGCGTATAAGCATATTCCGGAAAACAGTGTGATACATGCGGCCATCAATAATTCGTTCAGATCATGGAATTATTTTCCTTTGCCTTCCAGCGTAACTGGAAGTTGTAATGTAGGAGGATTTGGCATTGATGGAGGTTTGTCCACATTAGTTGGAGCCTCATTGGTGCATCCTGACAGACTATACTTTGGTATTATTGGTGATCTTGCATTCTTTTATGACATGAATGCCTTGGGCAATCGGCATATAAGAAATAATCTCCGGTTGCTGTTAGTTAACAATGGCAAGGGGCAGGAATTCCGCAATTATCAACACCCGGCTTCGTTATTGGATGATGATTGTGATAAGTATGTGGCTGCAGGAGGGCATTACGGAAAGCAATCACCCACTCTTGTAAAGTATTATGCAGAGAGTATGGGCTTTAGATATCTTACAGCATCCAGTAAAAAAGAGTTTCTTAAATTGTATAAGGACTTCTTTAATGATAAACATGCTGACAAACCAATGGTGTTTGAAGTGTTTACAGATAATGTGCATGAGAATGAAGCATTACATACGATTCGATATATGGTGAAGCCAAAAATATCTCCTGGGCGTTTAGCGAAACAAATTATAGCCAAAGGTATAGTGGGAGAGACTGGAATTCAAGTTATTAAAACCATAAAGGATAATATGGGATAAAAAATATGAAACTTATAGTTTCGCTTTGCTTTGTATAGGTAGATATTTATTGATAAATAAATACAAAGTGATATTTCTGGATATAATTTGGGAAAAACAGTATACTATGAAAATTTGTATTATCACTTGTCATGATGTATATAATTTCGGTGCATAATTGCAAGCTTATGCTTTACAGCATTATCTGGAAGAATTGGGCCATGAGGTGGAGATTATTGATTATCGTCCCGGCTATTTATATAAAAAATATGATTGGAAATCATTTACAAGTAAAAAGTTTGATAAGCTTAATAGTTTCTTTATAACAAGGTGGATGTTTCGTATAGCTAAATGGTCTTATTTAAGATTTTCGCTAGGACGTAAAAAATGTTTTGACGAATTCACAAAGAATTATTTGAAGTTGACCGATAAGACCTATCACACTTTTGAAGAATTAAAGATGAATCCTCCTTGTGCTGATATCATTATAGCCGGAAGTGACCAAATATGGAATCCTTTATTTCCTAATGGTAAAGATCCCAGTTATTACATTGATTTTGCTTTATCACAAACAAAACGCGTGTCGTATGCTGCTAGTTTTTCTGTAGAATACATTTCTGATGCAGATAAAGAATTTGTAAAAGGAATGTTAGCTAAAATGAATCGTATTTCAGTAAGAGAATATCAAGGAGTGGATATCCTGAAGTCGTTAGATATTAAAAATGGAGTAAAAGTATTAGATCCGGTCTTTCTTCTTGATAGAAATTATTGGGAAACATTTATGCATAAAGGATCAGAAAAGGATTATATCTTAATTTATGACTTTGAGGGAAGTGATTTGATGAAGCGTGTCGCTTTATATTTTAAAAGGAAAAAAGGTTGGAAGATTTATTCTATTAATGACGCATTGCCTCGATTATATGCGGATAAGAATTTTACTAAGGTAGGACCACAGGATTTTCTTTCCTTAATTTATAATTGTAGTATGTTCTTGTCTAATTCGTTTCATGGAACTGCTTTTGCTGTTTATTTTAATAAACCTTTTTATGTATTTGGGCTAAAAGGTATTAGTTTAAATTCAAGAATGGAGAGCCTGCTGCGTTCTGTAGATTTAAAGGATCGCTTTATTACAGAAAATATTGATATAGAAAAACTTCATTTAAATTATGACTTTAATAAGGTGAATTTATTAATAGAGGAAGAGAAAAACTATTCTAAGCAATTCTTGGATTCTGTCTTGAAAACTAACTAAAAAGATCGTTTGTATGACTCTTTTATCAATCTGTATTCCTTGTTATGGACGAGTGGAATACGTTAGGAAAACTTTGAAAAGTATTTTTATAGATAATGCTGATGTTCCATTAGAAAAGTATGAAGTTATTATATCAGATAATGATTCTAATCAGGCAATTAAAGTGTTGACAGAAAAATTTAAGTATCCTAATCTGAGATATTTTTATACCAATTGCGAAGGATTCATGAATTCTTACTATGTGTTGACTTATGCACAAGGAGAATTTTTTAAACTGCATAACAGCCAAACTTTATTTAGAAAAGGGAGTTTAAGTAAAATTATTTCCGAGATAAAGAATAATATAGAAAATAAGACTTTAATTTTTTATACAAATGGATTATTGGGAAGTCGTAAAAGTCAAACCTATTCTAATTTTAATGATTTTATGTACAACCTCTCATATTGGTCTTCATGGAGTAATGGGTTTAATATATGGAAATCAGAATTTGATAAAATAGACAAAAATCTGAAGTTAAATAAATTGTTTCCTCACACTTCCTTGTTTCTTACTCAGCATCAGGCAAAATTATTTTGTATAAATGATAACCTATTATTTGATGTACAAAGAATACCTAAACGAGGGGGACATAATAAATTTGAGGCATTTACAATTGAGTATCCTTCGTTGCTGGATGAATGTTGTAAGAAAGGGCATATTTCAACGAAATGTAAAAAACACATATTATTTGGAATTATGGTACAGTTTCTTCCGTCTTTACTTTTTAATAAATATATTATTCGAATAGAAACATTTGATGATATGGGCTTTAGAGACAACTTGAAGAAATATTATCCTTCTTATGCTTATTGGCTTGTTTTAATTTCTGTTTTAGGTGTTCCTTTTAGATTGTTCTGTCAAAATTAAAAAATAAAAGATGAAAGCTAAGATATTCTGTCTGTTTTTTCTTATAGTATTAGAATTTATAGTATGTCCGCAGAACGGTTGGACACAAGACAATACTATTCCTATGATTGGTGCCTACTATTTTGACGGTTGGTCCGGAAAAAATAATTCTCAAGAACTATGGGCACAAGAAGCCCCTACTCATCTGACAGAGAAACTATATAATGATTATAACGAACGTCAACCAATTTGGGGGTGGAGAAATGATGATTTAGCTATAATGGAACGTCAAATAGATATTGCTTCCCAAAATGGCATTACTTTTTTCCTGTTTTGCTGGTATTGGAAAAAAGATAAGGGGGAGATGGATATTAAAAGTATAGAAAATCATGCATCGCATACTAGTTTAAAGCTCTTTATGAAAGCTCGCAATAAGCATAAAATGAAATTCGCTTTATTAATAGCCAATCACCAGGGAGCTCGGATAGAAGGGGAGGATAATTGGTTGAAAGCAATGGATTATATGGCGGAAACATATTTTCAAGATAGTCAATATCTTAAAGTTGAAAATAAGCCTGTGGTAGCATTCTTTAATGCCAAAGCAGCTGCTCCATCGCTTACCAAAATGAATGACTATTTAAAAGCTAAAAATTACGCAGGACTGTTTTCAATATCCTGTAATGATAAAAGTAAGAAATACAGTGCAAATTCATGGTATAATATTCGTGAACATGAGCCGGGATATGCTTATAGAAAAGAGTATGAGATCTTAGCGAAGAATGCGGAAGTAAGTTGGTACACTTATCCTAAAGAGTACAATATTATTCCATTGGTAATGGTAGGATGGGATCAGAGGCCATGGGAGAAAAAAGAAAAATCTCTTTATTATGTGAACAGGACACCTCAACTCTTTAAACAACATCTTAAAAATGCGGTGCAATTTGTGAATGAAAGAAGTTGTAAACCTAAAATGATATTGATATATGCATGGAATGAATATGGCGAGGGCGGATATATAGCACCTACTGTAGGAGACCCGAAAGGAAAGTATTTAAAAATGATTAAAGAAGTAATTCGTAGATTATGAAAATAGCATTTATCAGCACCCGTGGTATCCCAAATAACTATGGAGGTTTTGAACAGTTTGCCGAATATATTTCAGTGGGGTTGGCTGCACGTGGGCATGAGGTTGTGGTATATTCACCTCATTTCCATCCTTATAAAAAAGACACTTATAAAGGAGTACGTATAAAGCACATCTATAGTCCCGAAACTTGGATGGGCAGTTCGGTAGGGAGTTTCTTTTATGATTTTGCGTCATTGAAAGATGCATTGAAAAAAGAGCATTTCGATATCATTTACGAAGCCGGCTATACAAGTATTGTACCTGCTTATATTTGGTTCAATGTGAAGAAGATCAAATATCCCATATTTACGACTAATATGGATGGCTTGGAATATAAGCGTACTAAATTCAACAAATGGGTACAGAAATTCATTTTTTGGGAAGAACGTACTACCGTGAAACATAGTCATTATTTGATTGCCGATAACATGGGAATTCATGATTATTATAAAGAGAAGTATAATAAAGAAAGTAAGTTCTTGGCTTATGGAGCAGATATCCATGAGGATTATGACATATCATTATTGGCTGAGTTTGGTTTGCAACCACGCAAATATTATTTATTAGTGGCACGCTTGGAACCTGAAAATAATATTGAAATGGCTATACAAGGCTTTTTAGCATCTGGCGAAACGGATAAAAAGGAACTTATTATAGTTGGAAAAACGAATACTCCTCATGGCAAGTATTTGGTAGGAAAGTATACAGGCCAACCGGGTATTCGTTTTGTAGGGGGGATTTATGATTTTAAAAAGTTGAATTCAGTCAGATACTATTCGTTTGCTTATTTTCATGGACATAGTGTGGGTGGTACGAATCCTTCTTTGCTGGAGGCAATGGCGTCAAGTTGTTATATATTGGCACATGATAATATCTTTAACAGGGCGGTTTTGAAAGATAACGCACACTATTATGCTTCTTCTCAAGCCGTAACTAAACTACTGAATTCTATCTATGAATTAAATGAATCTTGTCGTAATAAGTTTATTGAAAACAATTTGCAAGAAATTCGGAACGAATACTCATGGGAAAGTTTGATAGATAAACATGAAAAATATTTTATTGGTTGCTTTCTCAGAAACAATAAATTGCTACCTTTGTTCATGATATCATCATGAATAATTAGGTTTTGGCAAAAAAAGAGTATAGACAACTTTCCGCACAAGAGGAAACGGCATTCATCCTAATGGTGTTGTTGGATGAAGGCAAAAGCAATTTGCCTTATAGATTGTTGCGTTGTTTGACAAGTGTACATTTTGCCAATCAATATTATTTAAAAAGACTGTTCTCCGGATACCGTTCTTTAAACTATAATTTTTATCGTGATAAATTTGAAAAGGAACAAGGTTGATTGTTGTTTTTCCTGCCTTTTGTTTTAATGAAGAAAATTTTATTTGTTTTTCTGCTGTGTATGATATGGCAGGAAGGTTTTTCTCAGTATGTGTATGGAACCACCGGACTTCTGCACATGCCTACTGCCGATATGCAACGGGATAAGACATTCCTGTTCGGAGCTTCTTATTTGGATGTGGCTGCTACTCCTGCCCATTGGAATTATCATACGTTTAATTACTACATTAATATCACCATTTTTCCTTGGCTCGAAATCGGATATACTTGTACCTTGCATAAGGCAGAACACGGTAGTACTTATTTCCCACCTTCCGTTTGGGGGAAATATTGTAACCAGGACCGACAGTTTTCAGGGCGGTTGCGTATATGGAAGGAAGGGTGGTGGAAAGAATGGACTCCTCAGATTGTATTGGGCGCGAATGATCCAAGTACCAATGATATATTAGGAAATTCTGATAAAGATGATTATGGCATTGGTGGAGTAGGAGAGATGGGTAATGGACATTGGAACCGATATTATATAGCTGGTACTAAGCATTTTTATTTCAAAAATAGGGGAGAGCTAGGCATTCATGTTGCTTATTTATACAATAAACGAAAGACTATCATTTAAACGGTCCGGCTGTTGGAGTAAATTTTCATTTTTATCTATCGGGTACAAATTTCTTTGTGAAGGCATTAAACAATCTTAATGTAATGGCTGAATACGACAGTCGTACCATAAACTGTGGGTTAAAATATAGTTTTTGGAAAGATTATATTAATGCTGTGGTAGAAATGACAGAATGTAAGCATTTGTCAGGCGGAGTGATATTTAAAGTACATTTAAAATAACAAACACTATAACTTATTCGTATGAAAGGAATTGTTCTCGCCGGTGGTAGCGGTACCCGTCTGTACCCCATCACCAAGGGAGTAAGCAAGCAGCTTCTCCCCATCTTTGACAAACCGATGATTTACTACCCTATTTCAGTCTTGATGCTGGCAGGCATCCGTGAGATTCTGATTATATCCACTCCCTATGATCTGCCCGGCTTTAAGCGTCTTTTGGGCGATGGATCAGACTATGGTGTGAAGTTCGAGTATGCCGAACAACCTTCTCCCGATGGTCTTGCACAAGCCTTTATTATCGGAGAGAAATTCATTGGTAATGATTCTGCATGTTTGGTATTAGGCGACAATATCTTCCATGGTAACGGTTTCAGTTCTCTTCTTCGTGAAGCCGTGCGTATGGCGGAAGAAGAACAAAAAGCCACTGTATTCGGTTACTGGGTGAACGATCCGGAACGTTATGGTGTGGCAGAATTTGATGCGGAAGGTAACTGCCTGAGCATCGAAGAAAAACCGGAACAGCCCAAATCAAATTATGCAGTGGTGGGCCTCTATTTTTATCCCAACAAAGTAGTGGAAGTGGCCAAGAACATCAAACCTTCCGCACGTGGCGAACTGGAAATAACGACAGTGAACCAGCGTTTTCTAGAAGATCGTGAACTGAAAGTACAGACGTTGGGACGCGGTTTTGCCTGGCTGGATACGGGGACGCATGATTCATTGGCAGAAGCTTCGACTTATATAGAAGTCATTGAAAAACGTCAGGGTTTGAAAGTGGCTTGTCTGGAAGGAATTGCTTATCGCAAGGGCTGGATAACGGCAGATAAGATGCGTGACCTTGCCAAACCGATGCTGAAAAACCAATACGGTCAGTATCTGCTCAAAGTGATTGATGAAGTGGAACGTACAGGCAAAGAAAATCTAGATTAAGATATGGAGGTTATAAAAACAGGAATAGAAGGTGTGGTGGTCATTGAACCGCGCATCTTTAAAGATGAAAGAGGCTATTTCTTTGAATCTTTTTCTCAACGGGAGTTTAATGAAAAGGTGATGCCTGTCAATTTTGTACAGGATAATGAGAGTATGTCATCGTATGGCGTGATGCGTGGGTTGCATTTTCAGCAAATGCCTTATACGCAGAGCAAGCTGGTGCGTTGTGTAAAAGGTGCCGTACTTGATGTGGCGGTAGACATCCGCAAGGGAAGTCCTACATACGGGCAGCATGTTGCGGTGGAATTGACGGAGGAGAACCATCTCCAATTCTTTATCCCCCGTGGATTTGCCCATGGTTTTGCCGTATTGAGTGAAATAGCGGTTTTTCAATATAAGTGCGATAACTTCTATGCACCGCAAGCTGATGGTGGCATTCAGCTGCGCGATGAAAGTCTGGGTATTGATTGGAAAATACCCGTTGCCGAGGCCATTTTAAGTGAGAAGGATTTGAAACATCCTTTGTTGAAAGACTATGACTCTCCGTTTGACTACACTATTAATCTATATGAATGATGAATTACTTGTTACAGGTGCCAATGGTCAACTTGGCAATGAGATGCGCAGGGTGTCGTTAGACAGCCGGAATCGTTATCTCTTTACAGATGTAAATGAACTGGATATCACAGATGCGACAGCTGTCTGTAATATGTTGAAAAAGGAGCAGATAGATGTGATTGTAAATTGTGCTGCTTATACGAATGTAGACAGGGCGGAAGATGATTTTGCTATGGCCGATTTGCTGAATAACAAAGCTGTGGAGAATTTGGCTGTTGCTGCCGCAGAAACAGGGGCCACGCTTATTCATGTATCTACAGACTATGTGTTCCGAGGGGATAAAAACATTCCTTGCCGTGAGTCTTGGGAAACTGATCCGTTGGGTGTCTATGGAAAAACCAAACTGGCGGGCGAACAGTCTTTGGTAAAAGCAGGATGTAAATATCTTATTTTCCGCACAGCTTGGCTTTACTCGCCTTTCGGTAAGAACTTCGTGAAAACCATGCGGCAATTGACTTCAACAAAAGATTCACTGAAAGTGGTTTTTGATCAAGTAGGCACTCCTACTTATGCCGGAGATTTGGCTGCTTTGATCTATAACATAATCGAAGAGAACTTGCTGGATCGTCAAGGTGTCTATCATTTCAGCAATGAAGGGGTATGTTCTTGGTATGATTTTGCGAAGGAAATTTGTGAATTGAGCGGAAATAATTGTGACATACAGCCTTGTCACAGCGATGAGTTCCCCAGTAAGGTGGAACGTCCTCATTTTTCGGTGCTGGATAAAACAAAAGTGAAGGAAACTTTTGGTATCACTATCCCTTATTGGAAAGATTCTCTAAAGAAATGTATGCTAGAATTGGAAACTCAACAATAACTAATTAAAACAATATTTTAAATTATGGATTCATTTAAACGCAATATAATCATTACCGGTGGTGCCGGTTTTATCGGCAGCCATGTGGTACGTCTTTTTGTAAACAAGTATCCGGAATACCGCATTATAAACTTGGATAAACTGACTTATGCCGGTAATCTGGCCAATTTGAAGGATATAGAGGACAAACCGAACTATATTTTTGTAAAGGCGGATATTTGTGATTTTGGAACCATTCAGGAATTATTGGTGCGATATCAAGTGGATGGTATTATCCATCTTGCCGCCGAGAGTCATGTGGACAGAAGTATCAAAGATCCGTTTACTTTTGCACAAACCAATGTGATGGGTACATTGGCTTTGCTTCAGGCAGCCAAGTTGTATTGGGAATCCCTGCCGGAAAAGTATGAGGGGAAACGTTTTTATCATATTTCTACCGATGAAGTATATGGGGCATTGGAATTTGACGGGACTTTCTTCACGGAGGAAACCAAATATCAGCCTCATAGTCCGTATTCTGCAAGTAAGGCAAGTAGTGATCACTTTGTTCGTGCTTTTCATGACACATATGGTATGCCTACCGTTGTAACAAACTGTTCTAACAATTATGGTCCTTATCAGTTTCCGGAAAAATTGATTCCGCTTTTTATCAACAATATACGTCATGGAAAACCATTGCCGGTATATGGTAGGGGAGAGAACGTACGCGACTGGTTGTATGTTGTGGATCATGCCCGTGCTATTGATCTTATTTTTCATCAGGGCAGAACAGCGGATACATATAATATCGGTGGTTTCAATGAATGGAAGAATATAGATTTGATAAAAGTAATAATCAAAACCGTGGATCGTTTGTTGGGAAATCCGGAAGGCACTTCAGAGTGTCTGATAACTTATGTGACCGACCGCAAAGGTCATGATCTCCGCTATGCGATTGACAGCAATAAACTGAAGCACGAATTAGGATGGGAGCCTAGTTTGCAATTTGAAGAAGGTATAGAGAGAACGGTCCGTTGGTATTTGGACAATCAGGAATGGATGGATCATATTACCAGTGGCGAATATGAAAAATATTATGAGTCGATGTATAAGAACAGATAATGAGAATCCCAGTTGGGGATAACACGGCATACATCTTTAAACTTACCCCCCATACCACTATGAAAGACAAATTAGCATCCTACAACCACCTGATCGAGACCTTTGTGATTGTCACCGAGACCTTTCTTTGCGGTCTGCTATTCCTGCTTTTCAGCAAGCTGTCCAATGAGATGCAGTGGGATAGCCTGCAGGTTGGTGGAATCACCGTTCTGCAAATCATGCTTACACTAATGTTATGTTACGCCCTTTGCGCCATCCATTCAGGAGTAGTGCTTCACCGGAGGAAAGTGCATTCCCTTCAGATATGGAAACGTGTGTCGAGAATATGTTCCTGTTTGTCCTCCTGGGCGGTCTGGTCCTTTCTGTAGGAAACTATGCGGATATAGCCTCCCTGTTCATGCTGGAGTACCTTTTTCTCCTGTTTATGTGTCTTGTTTCGTTCCGTTTCACTCTTCGTCTTCTCATCAGGCTTTACCGTATGAGCAAGAAACATACGCGTTTTGTGGTACTGGTAGGAAGTACGGACAACAACTTGGAAATCTACCATGAGATGTCGGGCAGTGAAGATACAGGTTATTCGGTCGTGGGCTATTTTGACGGTCAGGCGAATCCTGCTTTTCCGGTAGAATGTCCGTATTTGGGCCAGCCGGCGCAGGTACAGGAATATCTGGAGAAACATGATTATGTACATTACCTGTTCTGCTGCCTGCCCTCAAAAGACAGAGAGGTCATTGTTTCTCTGATTGATTACTGCGAGAACCATCTGGTACATTTCTTCAGTGTGCCCAATGTGCGCAATTATCTCCACCACCGTATGTCGTTCAACATCATGGGGAACGTCCCTTACCTGGGCCTTCGCCCCGATCCCTTAAGTTGGCCGGGGAACCGCCTGCTGAAAAGAACCTTTGACATAGTAGTCTCATCGGTGTTCCTTTGTACGCTTTTTCCGGTTATTCTGATTGTGGTGGCGATAGTGACCGGATTGACCATGCCCGGCCCGCTGTTCTTCCGCCAGAAACGGAACGGGCTGAACGGCAGGGAGTTTTATTGTTACAAGTTCCGCAGTATGAAAGTAAATGCAGATGCCGACAGGATACAGGCCACAGAGCATGATCCCCGCAAGACGCGCTGGGGCAATATAATGCGTAAGACGAATATAGATGAGCTGCCCCAGTTTATCAATGTGCTGTTAGGAGATATGAGTATCGTGGGGCCTCGTCCTCACATGCTTCTCCATACGCAGGAATATTCAAGGTTGATCAATAAATATATGGTGCGGCATTTTGTGAAACCGGGTATAACGGGATGGAGCCAGGTTACGGGTTTCCGTGGGGAAACGAAGGAACTAAAAGACATGGAGGGCCGTATCCGTGGTGATATCTGGTATTTGGAGCACTGGAGCTTCGGTCTGGACCTTTACATCATGTACAGGACGGTGGCGAATGTCTTCCGTGGCGAGAAGAATGCCTATTAGTAAAACGGGCTGTTCTTAACGATCCTTCTCGATGAGGGTCCTTAGTAATTTAGCAGTTAAAAAACTTTGTTTTTGCAGCCTGTTATTTCCGTCTGCCGGCCGGAAATGGAACATAGCCGGCACTAATGTTAGATCAGAACCCTTGTCCTTTGTGAAAAGTGCAGGGGGAGCTCCGGGAACGAGAGCGCTTGTTCCCGGAGCTTTAATAATAAAGAAGATTATCCGATTAGGATTTGTTCAGCTTTAAAAATAAACGCGGATTATACAATAACCCGTAACAGGAAGGATTTTTTATTTTCTGATATTACTATATTTACTCCTAAAGAATTTTTATCTATATGATAGTCTGTTTCGGTGTGTCGGTACCGACCGGATGATCTTAGTAAAAAATTCCCTCTGCCAGTAGTATCACTCTCTACTTGAGAGCAGAAACGAACACTGGCAAAAGGAAACCTTGGGAAAAGAAATTACCTTTCCAAATATCCGAACACCCTTTCCGCGTCAAAACACGGACAAGCCTTCGGGATGCTTCCGCTCATATCCCTATGTCCCCTTATCCGGGCACGGGGAAAGAGTTTTGCCAGACGCATCAGCAACAAGATAAGCTGTTCTGTCTGCTCTGCGGTCCGGGTGCTGCCGGATGTCCGTCCGCATCCAGACCGCCCTCGTAGCAGATGCCGATGCTGCAACGGTTCCAGGGACGGCAGTGTGCCCCCACTTCCAGCAGTTTGCGGTGCTGGGTGATGGTGCCGTCGCGACGGATATAGAAGTGGTAACCTACAGTCCGGAAACCACGGGTCTTATGGTCACGAAGTAATTGCTCGGCAGTATAGTCTTTGTCACAACGTGTGGCGCTACAGTGGAGGATGAGGTATCGCACTGATTCGCGTCCTTGCATCAGCGGTCCGTCCTCTACGGTGAGAAGTTGGCGTTCGTTTTTCATTTCTTCCTCACCGATTATCATTGGGAATGTTTCTTGTATCATAATAAATTGAGATTTGGAAAATGTTGTGTTTGTTCTTTAGATGAGGGATGCGCAACTGGTAATGCCCAAAGCGGTGAGTGCCGCGATGGCTGCCTGGATAACTGCCCGGAGAATTTGTGTCCAGGTGATTTTCTTGGATTCGTGGTTGGATTTATTCATGGAAATATCTGTTTTTTGTCAGTTTAAAATGCGAATGGAACAAAAGGAGGTTACGGAACTGCGGACGGACACGGGGGAGTGAAAGAAGAATCCGTGTCGCCCGTGTTCCATAATCACATCATGCTATCTCTGTGGAGCGGAACAAGCCGGTCAGCTATTCTCGTCTGCCGGTTCACCGGAAGCGGCTGGAATGCGGGAGGCGTC
>ERZ859937.378-NODE-378-length-19357-cov-3.200549_pt1 | contig 19357 bp, 16 predicted proteins | sample MGYA00509985_ERZ859937 | MGnify/ENA primary metagenome ERZ859937 (study PRJEB30046, sample SAMN00715169) | human gut metagenome | study: EMG produced TPA metagenomics assembly of the A metagenome-wide association study of gut microbiota in type 2... | reverse complement strand
TTTGCGGCACCCAGCATCCGCAGCGCTTCGCTTGCGTCTTGCTGGCCGCTGCCCCAACAGCTCCTCCCTGTTTCCGCCACTGGCGGCGGTCGTCGCCGTTGCTCCCAAGGGGAGAGCCATTGGCAGGCAGGGTAAGTCTGAGCGGACTGAATAAAAATGATTTTTCGTAACATACCGGGCCTTGCGCATAAGGCAAACCGGATAGAAACGGAGGAACGATAAATGGTCAAGGTTCTGGTAGTGGAAGATGAGGCCAGCATTCGCGAGATGATAGCGCTGAACCTGCGTCTGGCCGGGATGGAGGCTGTGGAGGCAGACAGCGCCGAAGCGGCCCTGCCTCTTCTGGAGCAGCGGCCGGGCTGTGACGCGGCCATTCTGGACGTGATGCTGCCGGGCATGAATGGCTTCTCGCTCTGCGAGACCATTCGCCGCACCGACCAGAAGATCGGCATCATCATCCTGAGTGCCAAGGGGCAGGAGCAGGATAAGATCCGCGGCCTGTCCATCGGTGCCGACGACTATATGACCAAGCCCTTCAGCGTCAGTGAGCTGCTGGCCCGTGTGGAGGCGCTTTGCCGCCGCGTGGGCCGTTCGGCCGGCACCGAGGCAGGGGAGCAGGCTCCGGCCTCACTGGTGAGCGGCAGCTTCGTGCTGGACGAGAACCGCCGCGTCCTGCTCAAGGCGGGCAAGCCCATCGAGCTGACTCAGGTGGAGTTCCAGATCATGGAGCTGTTCTTCCGCAACCCCGGTGTGGCGCTGGTGCGCGAGCGCATCCTCAAAGGTGTCTGGGGTGAAAACTACTTCGGCGACGTCAAGATCGTGGACGTGAACATCCGCCGTCTGCGGATGAAGGTGGAGGATGAGCCCAGCCATCCGGCACATATCCTCACCGTGTGGGGATATGGTTATCGGTGGGAGGAGTGACATGCGAAGCGGTATCACCCGGCGATGGCTGCGGGGCAGTCTGCTCATTACGGTACTGCTGGTGCTGCTGGTGGAGGTCATGTTCCTCTACAGCGCCACCCGCAGCTACTACAACGGAGTCCAGCAGACCATGTACCGCCGCTTTTCGTCCATCACCGGTCAGCTCAAAATGTACACCGGCGAAACGAGCCAGAAGACCGCCGCCAGCCGCAGCGTGGCTCTGCGTCGGATGGTGGAGCAGTTCTCCGATAAGGACAAATACGAATTTATGCTGCTGGACAGCTACGGCGGCGTTATCGCCTCGTCCAGCGGCACCGATGCCGAGGGCATCGTCACCCGCACCGACTTTGAGCAGGCGCAGGACGCCGTGGACGGGCAGGGCATCGCCATCTACCGCACCCAGAGCGGAGAGATGGTCATGGCGGCCTGCTGTCTCGTACCCTATGCGGCCGAAGATGTGGCCGCCATGCGTCTCGTCACCAGTCTGACACTGGTGGAAGAACAGCTCAAACGCACCGTGGTGGTGGCCCTCATCATGGGCGCGGCGGTGCTGGCCTTTACCATCATGTCGGGCCTGTACTTCGTGCGGAGCATCGTGGTGCCGCTGGGACAGGTGGAGCGCACCGCCGCCGGCATCGCCCGGGGTGAGCTGGACGTCCGTCTGCCCGTCACCGGCGACGAGCGGGATGAGGTGGACCGCCTGCGCGGCACCATCAACCGAATGGCCGAGGGCCTCGAAGAGACGGAAAAGATGAAAAACGAGTTCATCAGCTCCGTCTCCCACGAGCTGCGCACCCCGCTCACCTCCATCCGGGGCTGGGTGGAGACGCTGCGCACACTGGACGACCCCTCCGACGAGAACTACCGCAAGGGCCTCGAGATCATCAACAACGAGACGGCCCGCCTCTACAACATGGTGGAGGAGCTGCTGGATTTCAGCCGTCTGCAGAATGGCCGCCTCAAGATGACCTGCCGCCCCCTCGACCTTGTGGCCGAGCTGACCGATGCGGTGCTTTTCTGCGAGGCCCGCATCCAGCGGGAGGGGCTTGTGCTGGTGTACAATGAGCCGGAGGAGATGATCCCGGTCTACGCCGACCCCGACCGTCTGCGGCAGGTGTTCATCAACATCCTGGACAACGCCATCAAGTATTCCGCCTCCGGCGGGCGCATCACAGTCAAGCTCTGGGCGGGCGAGTACAAAGCCTTTATTGAATTTATCGACCAGGGTCGCGGCATCCCGCCCGAAGACCTCGAGAACGTCAAGACCAAGTTCTACAAGGGCAGCAACTCGGTGCGCGGCAGCGGCATCGGTCTGGCGCTGGTGGACTCCATCATGACCGCCCTCGACGGCACGATGGACATCAAGAGCACTCTGGGCCGGGGTACGGTGGTCACTCTGGGGCTGCCGCTCTACAAAAAATAAGAAGCCGTTTTCATAAGCATTGCACACCGCCTGAGCGGTCTTTTTGCCAGCATACCGTGTTGCTTCCCCTTGCGATCCGTCAGGATCGCTGCGGAAAATCGCCTTGTCTGCTGACAAAAATTCTCGCCATTCGGCGCACCCTGCTTACGAAAACAACTTCCAAGATTTTGTCATATTTATATGATAGAATAAAGGTCAAAAATTTGACAGGAGAAATCCATTTTATGAATCACGAACCCAAGAAGGAATGCTTCAAGACCAGTGTGGGCGGTCAGGCCCTGATGGAAGGCATCATGATGCGCGGCCCGGAGCACATCTGCTGCGCTGTGCGCAAGCCCGACGGCACCATCGAAACGAAGATAGAAGACACCCCGAAACACGGCATCTGGGCCAAGATCCCTCTCGTGCGGGGAGCCATCTCGATGATAGAGAGCCTCATCATCGGCTACCGCTACATGATGTACTCTGCCCAGGTGAGCATGGGCGACGAATACGACGCCGAAGAGGAAGAGTCTGCCTTTGAAAAATGGGTGGGCGACCATCTGGGCAAGAAGGCCGAGGACATCCTGATGGCCGGTGCAGCCCTCGTGGGCGGCCTGTTCGCTATCCTGCTGTTCACCGTTCTGCCGACGGTGCTGGTGGGCGGCCTCGGTAAGGTGGTCATCCTGACCCGCTGGCCGAGAGTCATCCTCGAGGCGGTGCTGAAAGTTGCCATTTTCCTCAGCTACATGGTGGCCATCTCCAAAATGAAGGAGATCCACCGCGTTTTCGAGTACCACGGCGCAGAGCACAAGACCATCGCCTGCTACGAGGCCGGCGACGAGCTGACCGTGGAGAATGTCCGCAAGTACACCCGTTTCCACCCCCGCTGCGGCACCAGCTTCCTCATTCTGGTGGTCATCGTCAGCGTTTTCCTCTACAGCGTGCTGCCCTGGAGCAGCACCAGCCTCCGTGTCCTGTTCAAGCTGCTGCTCCTGCCGGTGGTCATGGGCATCAGCTACGAGCTGCTCAAGTGGTGCGGCCGCTCGGACAACATCGCCACCCGCATCATCCGTCAGCCCGGCCTCTGGGTGCAGAGGCTGACGGTCTTTGAACCCGACGACAGCATGATCGAGGTGGCTATCGCCGCCGTGACGCCGGTGCTGCCCGAAGACCCGGAGGATGGCAAATGGTGAGCGAAGCGATGCTGCCCCGGGCAGCGGTCAAAGAAGTGGAAGCGCGGCTGGCGGCGGCGGGCTGTCCGGACGCAGATTTCGACGCCCGGGAGCTGTTCCGGCTGGCGACAGGCCGGGACGTTCGCCTTTCTGACCGTCCATTGGATGCCGCCGAAGCGGCAAAGCTCGAAGAACTGACCGTTCGCCGCGCGGCCCGGGAGCCGCTGCAATACCTCTGCGGCAGCTGGCCTTTCCTCGACTTTGAACTGGCCGTGGGGCCGGGCGTGCTCTGTCCCCGTGCTGATACCGAGGTGGTGGCTGAGACGGCTGCCGAGATGCTGGCGGGCGTGGAAGCGCCCCGGGTGCTGGACCTCTGCGCCGGTACCGGCTGTCTGGGCCTTGGCGTCAAGCGGCTCTGCCCGGCGGCGCAGGTCGTCTGTGTGGAAAAGAGCCCGGAAGCCTACGTCTATCTCGAGAAAAATACCCGTCTGGCCCTGAAAGGCCGGGGCGGCAGCACCGAAAACGTGCTGGATGCCTCGCCTTTTGAAGAGCCGGCCTTCGACTGGGGCATGAAGCCCACCCGCGCCGCAGAGCCGGTGGAGGGTGACCTCTTTACCTACTGGGAGAGCTTGCCCGAGGGTCAGCTCGACCTCATCGTCTCGAACCCGCCCTACCTGACAGCGCTGGAGATGGGCGAATTGCAGCCCGAAGTGGCCAAAGAGCCGGCCATGGCACTGGAAGCCGGGGAAGACGGTCTCGTATTTTATAAGGCCATCGCGGAACACTACCAGAAAGCTCTGCGCCCCGGCGGTGCGCTGGCGCTGGAGATTGGCTGGCAGCAGCGGGAGGCCGTGACCGCCCTGCTGGAAGCAAACGGCTGGGCAGACATTGCCTGCCGGAAGGACTTCGGCGGCAATGACCGCTGCGTGACGGCCCGGAGACCCAAATAAGCGTGAGAAAAAGTGAAAATATCTACAACTATCTGTTGTAATATTTGAAATCTGTGATATACTATAGAGGAAAGAATCTGTACAGCACCGCCTGCATCCCGCAGGCCATGTGATAAAGGAGCAGCACGCTATGGCAAAGAATCAGAACAACAACGTCGCCCCCGCCACCCAGAAGACGGAGCCGGGCGCAAAGAGGGATGCGCTGGCAACTGCGCTGGCCCAAATCGAAAAGCAGTTCGGCAAGGGCGCCATCATGAAGCTGGGCGATAACACCGCCATGCAGGTGGACGCCATCTCTACCGGCAGCCTCGGCCTCGACCTGGCGCTGGGCGTGGGCGGTGTGCCGCGCGGCCGTATCATCGAGGTGTTCGGACCGGAATCCAGCGGTAAGACCACGCTGGCCCTCCACATCCTCGCCGAGGCGCAGAAAAAGGGCGGCGAGGTGGCCTTCATCGACGTCGAGCACGCCCTCGACCCGGCCTATGCCTCCGCACTGGGCGTGAACATCGACGAGCTGCTGGTCAGCCAGCCGGATACCGGCGAGCAGGCCATGGAGATCTGCGAGGCGCTGGTGCGCTCCGGTGCCATCGACGCCATCGTCGTGGACTCCGTCGCCGCTATGGTGCCTCGTGCCGAAATCGAGGGCGAGATGGGTGACAGCCACGTCGGCCTGCAGGCCCGTCTGATGAGTCAGGCTATGCGCAAGCTGACCAGCGTCATCGGCAAGACCAACACGGTCTGTGTCTTCATCAACCAGCTGCGCGAGAAGGTGGGCATCGTCTACGGCAACCCCGAAGTTACCACCGGCGGCCGCGCCCTGAAGTATTATTCTTCTGTCCGCATCGACATCCGCCGCGTCGAGGGCCTGAAGGACTCTTCCGGCCAGTTCATCGGCAACCACACCCGCGCCAAGATCGTCAAGAACAAGGTGGCTCCTCCGTTCCGTGAGGCTGAATTTGACATCATGTTCGGTGAGGGCATCTCCAAGATGAGCGAGCTCATCGACGTGGGTGTCAAGCTGGGCATCGTCCAGAAGAGTGGCGCATGGTTCAACTACGGCGACATCCGTCTGGGTCAGGGCCGTGACAACGCCAAGCAGTTCCTCAAGGACAACCCCGAGATCGCCAACGACATCGAGGGCCAGATCCGCGCCAACGCGGACAAGCTCTACGCCACCCGCCGCCCGGCGGGCAAAGCTGCTGCCGCTGCGGCAGAGAAGGAAGAGGGCGGCGAGACCGCTTCTGCCTCCAAGGAGCCTGTCGTCAAGGCCCCGGCCCGCAGCAGCGAGAGCGAGCTGGACATCATGGTGGAGGACTAAATGTCCTTTTCGAGAAGAGGCCGTCCGCTGGCCGAAGAAGAAAAGTCCACCGACGCCGCCAAGGCCCGCGCCCGGGCCATGGAGCTTCTGGCCGGACAGGAGCTTTCCTCCGGGCAGCTCTATGAGCGCTTGGGGCGGAAGTTTACCCAGCCCACCGCCGCCGCTGTGGTGGCAGAGATGGTGGAGCGGCAGTATGTGGACGATGAGCGCTACGCCCGGACCCGGGCGCACGGCTTGCTGGCCGCCCGCAAGAGCCGCCGCGCTGCCGCGCAGGATCTGCGGCAGAAGGGGCTGGACGCGCAGCGGATCTCTGCTGCGCTGGAAGAGGTCTACGCCCCGGACGAAGCGGGCGGAGACCCGGAGCTGGAAGCCGCCGCCGCCCTCGTGGAAGGGCGGTACCGCGGCAAGCTGGCCGCAGGGCGGAAAGACCTTGTGGTTGCTGCGCTGGCCCGGCGGGGGTTTGCATATCCGGTTATTAAAGAAGCGATTCGGCGAGTGGAAGAGGACGGTTAGTTCTCTTTTGCGCGCCAAAAGAGAACCAGAAAAGCGCCGCTTTGTGGCAGATTTTAAGTTTCTGCTGATGGCGAAAGTCATTCAAAATTATATCGTTAAATTGACCCTCAAGAGAGAAAGAGAGTATTATCCCATATGAAAATTGCGTGTATTTCCCTTGGCTGCCCGAAGAATCAGGTCGATTTGGACGTGATGGTCCACATCCTGCTGTCGGCGGGCCACGAGACGGTGGCTGACCTCGCAGATGCGGACGTCATCCTCGTCAACACCTGCGGATTCATCGAGAGCGCCAAGACCGAGGCCATCGAGAACATCCTTGAGGCCTGCTCCTACAAGCAGGCGAACCCCAACCTGAAGGTGGTCGTCACCGGCTGTCTGGCCGAGCGCTACCGCAGCCAGATCGAGGAAGAGATCCCCGAGGTGGACGCCGTGGTCGGCTGTGCCTCCAACAAGGCCATCGACTCCATCGTGGCCCGTCTGTTCAACGGTGAAGAACATCTGGAGAGCTACGGCCTCAAGAAGGACTTTCCTCTGGGCGGCAAGCGCGTCATCGGTACGCCTGCCCACTATGCGTACTTAAAAATCGCCGAGGGCTGCAACAACCGCTGCCACTACTGCGCGATCCCCGGCATCCGCGGCCCGCTGCGCAGCCGCGAGATGGCCGACTGTGTGGCCGAGGCCCGCTGGCTGGCCGGTGAGGGCGTCAAGGAGCTCATCATCGTGGCCCAGGACCCTACCGCATACGGTGAAGATTGGGGCAAGCCGGGCAGCATCTGCGAGCTGCTGGACAAGCTGAATAAGATCCCCGGCCTCGAGTGGATCCGCATCATGTACGCTTACCCGGAGCGCATCACCGACGACTTCATCGCCGCCATGAAGCGGAACGAGAAGGTCCTGCCTTATCTCGATCTGCCCATCCAGCACTGCAACGACACGATCCTGAAAAACATGAACCGCCGCTCCAACCGCGCCGAGCTGCTGGACGTCATCGGCAAGCTGCGCCGTGAGATCCCGAACATCACCCTCCGCACTACCCTCATCGCGGGCTTCCCGGGTGAGACGGAAGAGCAGTTCGAGGACCTGTGCAACTTCGTGAAGGAAGTGCAGTTCGACCGTCTGGGCTGCTTTGCCTACTCCGCCGAGGAGAACACCGTTGCCGCCAAGATGGACGGCCAGATCGATCAGGAAGTCAAGGACAAGCGCGCTGAGCTGGTGATGCAGATCCAGACCGGCATCATGGCCCAGAAGCAGGCCGCAAAGGTGGGCCAGACGGTCCGCGTCCTCTGCGACGGTGTGGACGACGAGAGCGGCCTCTACCTCTGCCGCACCGCTGCCGATGCCCCCGAAGTGGACGGCAACGTCTGCGTGTCCAGCGAAGAGCCGCTCTACCCCGGCGAGTTCTATGATGTGCTGGTGGACGACAGCGACCTTTACGATTTGTATGGTACTGTTGCAAAATAACAGATCGGAGGATAATTTTGTATGAATCTGCCCAATAAACTCACTCTGACCCGCATCCTGTTGGTGCCGGTGTTCGTGATCTTCGTCTCGCTCGGCCAGTATATCACACCGAGCTATAACCCGCGGTACTACCTCATCGCCGGCCTTATCTTCGCCGTGGCCAGCTTCACCGACTTCCTCGACGGTCATCTGGCCCGCAAGTGGAACATGGTCACCGACTTCGGCAAGTTCGCCGACCCGCTGGCCGACAAGCTGCTGACGACGGTAGCCTTCATCTACATGATGCGGGACGGCGTGTGCAGCCCTGTGGTGCTCTGCATCATTCTGGCCCGCGAATTCGCTGTCTCCGGCCTCCGCATGGTGGCCGCCGGTGCAAAGGACGGCAAGGTCATCGCCGCCAACATGTGGGGCAAGGTGAAGACCGTACTCCAGATGCTGACCATCATCTTCTACTACTTTACGGTCTCCCTGACCGGCAATGTGCTGGGCCAGCAGTGTGCAGACATCGCCTCTGTGCTGTGCTGGGCCGTGGCCGCTGTCACCGCCATCTCCGGCATCAAGTACCTGTGGGATAACCGCAGCTTCATCAATACGGCAAAATAAGCGCCCGTCCGGGTGTAAAAAAGAAACGAGCGGAAAAAAACGCTCGTTTCTTTAATATTCCAACAAAAAATTACAGATAGGAGAGTGAAACGGTGCTGAAAAACATCCTGACTGTCCTGCGGAAGCTGGCCTCGGCGGCAATGAACTTCCTTATCGTGTACTTCGAGACCATCGCCGTCCCCATGAGCTGGGCCATGGGCGGGACCATCATGTTTACGATGTACACCGAGCTGTCCAACATCTTCAACGGCGCGGTCTGCCTGCTGGTGGGTCTGTGGCAGCTGAGCTGCATCTTCACTAGGCGGGAGCTGCCCCTCTGGCTCAAGCGGCTCAAGTTCATCTCCACCAGCTGCCTCGCCATGACCTTTTTAACGGTGGTCATCATCCTCGCCCCCATGTACGAGGACGGCAACGGCTGGTACATCATGCTTTTCACGGACTCGATGCTCTACCACCATTTCCTCAACCCGGTGCTGGCGATTCTGTCGCTGGTGCTCTTCGAGCGTCTGCCCCGCCTGCCGTTGCGGCAGGTCTGGTGGGCGCTGGTACCGACGATCCTATACGGTCTGTATGATTTGCACGGCAATATTACAGGAGCCATCGACGGCCCCTACCCCTTTATGCGGGTATACGACCAGACCATTCAGGAGACGCTGATGTGGTTTACCATCATCCTCGTCACGAACCTGCTGTACGCCTTCCTGCTCTGGTGGCTGGGCGGAAACGGGAGAAAAAGCAAGGTGGGTCTGGAATTCAGGACATAAGAAAAAGGACTGCTGCGGATGCATCAGTCCTTTTTGTATACAGTCTTACAGCAGCGGGATGCCTGCCTTCTCGCAGGCTTCGCGGGTGGCGTTGTCCCAGACGCTTGCCTGCACCTCACCGATGTGGGCGCTGCCCAGCAGCAGCATGCACAGACGGCTCTGGCCGATGCCGCCGCCGATGGTGTAGGGCAGTTCGCCGTTCAGCACAGCCTTGTGGAAGGGAAGCTCGCGGCGGTCGTCGCAGCCGGCGGCGGTGAGCTGGCGGTCCATGCTCTCGGGGCTGACGCGGATGCCCATGCTGCTCAGCTCGTAGCTGCACTGCAGCGGCTCGTTCCAGAACAGCAGGTCGCCGTTCAGATCCCAGTCGTCGTAGTCGGGTGCGCGGCCATCGTGGGGCTTGCCGCTCTTGAGGGGAGCGCCGATCTTCATCAGGAAGGTGGTGCCATTCTCCTTGACGATGGCATTCTCCCGCTCCTTCGGGGTCAGGTCGGGGTACTTATCCTCCAGCTCCTGGGTGGTGATGAAGGTGACGTTGGGGGTGTGGAGCGGCAGATCCTGCAGCTGGGGGAACATGGCGTGCAGGTTCATCTCGGTGGCACAGACCGCCGACACGATGGAGCGCACGACGTTCTTCAGATACGTCTCGTTCCGGTCTTCCTCACGGATGACCTTCTCCCAGTCCCACTGGTCCACATAGATGGAGTGGAGGTTGTCCATGTCCTCGTCGCGGCGGATAGCGTTCATGTCGCAGTAGAGGCCCTTGCCCACGCGGAAGCCGTAGTCCTTCAGGGCTTTGCGCTTCCACTTGGCCAGCGACTGAACGACCTGCACCTCAATGCCGCTGTCCTTGGTGTCGAAGGTGACCTTCCGCTCGACGCCGTTCAAATCGTCGTTCAGGCCGGTAGAAGCCTCGACGAAGAGCGGTGCCGACACGCGGTAGAGACTCAGCGTGGCGCACAGGGTGTCAGCAAACAGCCGCTTCACGGTGCCGATGGCGCGCTGGGTGTCGTACAGGTTCAGCGCGGGCGTGTAGTTTGCCGGAATGATGATCTTACTCATAGCAGATTACCCCTCTCTTGCTGCCCCGCGCCGCCGAATCGCCGCGCCGAGGACAGCTTCCCTTAATCGCAAGTTTCACAGATATGCCTATGGGTAACAGCATATTTGCGATATGCAGTTTGCGGATGTTGCCAGACCATTGAAAACGCAAACTGCGATATTAGAATAAATTATGGCACAAGTTGAGGGAGATGTAAAGGGGAAAGCGCTGATTTGGCGATGGAGTCAAGGCTTTTGGCGCAGAATAAACCTCGGCCCTTCCGCGCCCACAGTCCCGGTCGGAACAAAGCCCACCCGGTGCAGCACCGCCTGCGAGGCGGCATGATCGGGGTCAGTCTCGGCCTCGACGGCGGTGACGCAGGGCTGTTCGAGCGCCCAGCGGCAGGCGGCGCGGACAGCCTCGGTGGCGTAGCCCTGATGTTCATATTCCGGCAGAAGGCCGTAGCCAATTTCCGGCTGGCCGTTTTCGGGCAGGCCCTTGAAGCAGAGGTCGCCTACCCAGTCGCCGGAATCGTTCTGGTAAAGCCCCCATGCGGTGTACCAGACCCACTGCTCGGGGTGGGCGAGGGAAAGGTTCAGCATATCGGTGTAGGGCTGGATGAGTTCCGGGTCGGTGGTACGGGCCAGAAGGGCGCGCATCCCATCGGGCTGCAGGGGGATGAGAAAAAGACGTTCGGTGATAAGCTGCATGATAAAACCTCCGGGCTGCATTTTTGCCCAGTGTAGCACAAGCCGGGTAGGGGAGTCAAACGCTTGACTTACGCCCCGGCGGCTATTATAATAAGTTTGTAAAAGGATAAATGCGTTTATCCGGGCAGAGTAGCGCTGCATCGTCTGGGCAGAGAGAACGGGCCGTTGGCTGGAAGCCTGTTTGCAGACCGCCGCGTGAAGTGCGCCCGGACAGCACGCTGCGGGAAGCTGAGTATCGCAGCGCGGACGGCCGCCGTTATCGGCTTTGAGCGACAAACCGGAGTGGAACCGCGATTTTGAGAAAAGACCGCCTTCGATGCTGTGCCTTTGGCATGGCGTTGGAGGCTTTTGTTTTTTCAGGCAGGCTCGCAGGAGCTGGCCATCTTTGCCAAGGGCTCCCCTCGATAGGGGAGCTGTCGAGCGAAAGCGAGACTGAGAGGTTTATGATCACGGCTTCGGTCTGTCCCACAAAAAGGAGTATTCAACTATGCAGATCTTCAACACCCTGACCCGCCAGAAGGAAGAGTTCGTGCCGCAGGTGCCGGGCGAGTACCGCATCTACGTCTGCGGCCCCACCGTCTACAACTATATCCACATCGGCAACGCCCGCCCGCTCATCGTCTTCGACACCCTGCGCCGTTACCTTGAGTACCGCGGCAACAAGGTCATCTATGTCTCCAACATCACCGACATCGATGACAAGCTCATCAAGAAGGGCCAGGAAGAGGGTACTTCCATGAAGGAAGTCGCCCAGCGCTTCGAGGCCGAGTACCTCAAGGATGCCGCCGGTCTGAACTGCAAAAAGCCCACCGTCCAGCCCCGCGCTACCGAGCATATCCAGCAGATCCTCGACATCGTGAAAGACCTCATCGAGAGCGGCCACGCCTATGTCGCCAAGAACGGCGACGTCTACTTCCGCGTCAAGAGCGACCCCGAGTACGGCAAGCTGAGCCACCTCAAGCTGGACGACCTCGAGAGCGGCAACCGAGAGCTGCGCAGCCAGATGGAGGACGACCTGAAGGAAGACCCCGCCGACTTTGCCGTCTGGAAGGCCGCAAAGCCCGGCGAACCCGCATGGGAGAGCCCCTACGGCATGGGCCGTCCGGGCTGGCACATCGAGTGCAGCGCCATGAGCCGCACCCATCTGGGCAAGACCATCGACCTCCACTGCGGCGGTCAGGACCTCATCTTCCCCCACCATGAGAACGAGATCGCCCAGAGCGAGTGCGCCAACGGCTGCGAGTTCGCCCGCTACTGGATGCACAACGGCTTCATCAACGTGGATAATCAGAAGATGTCCAAGAGCCTGCACAACTTCTTCACCGTCCGCGACGTGGCCAACCTCTACGGCTACGAGCCCATCCGCTACTTCATGCTGACCGCCGGCTACCGGATGCCGCTGAACTACACCGTGGACCTCATCGAGAGCTGCAAGAACAGCCTCGAGCGCCTCTACACCTGCCGCGAGAACCTCGACTTTGCCCTGAGTAAGACCGAGTTCGGCACCGACGAGATGCTGAAGGAGAAGGCCGAGGAAGCAAAGAAGAAATTCTGCACCGCCATGGACGACGACCTGAACACCCCCGATGCCCTGGCTGCTGTCTTCGACCTCGTGAAGGACATCAACACCCTGTCCGCCGCTTCCAGTAAGGCTGCTCTCGAAGCCGGCGCTGCCGCCTTCGACGAGATCACCGGCGTGCTGGGCCTGATGTACAACCGCAAGAAGGACGAAGTTCCCGCCGAGGTGACCGAACTGGTGGAGAAGCGTGCCGCCGCCAAGAAGGCCAAGGACTGGGCTGCCGCCGACGCCATCCGCGCACAGCTCACCGAGATGGGCTGGGCCGTGAAGGATACCGCTCAGGGTCCCCAGCTGAGCAAGCTGTAAGCTGAATATCCGATGCAGGGCAGACCTGCGCTCTGCCAAAAGCTGGAAGCTTTGGGCGGCGCAGGTCTGCCCTGCTTTTTTGTGGAAAAGGGGAAACGTAAAAATCGACAAAATCCGAAAAGAGTTGTTGTGATATTGCTGATTCTGACAGAAAATGTTTACATCTCTGACCGCATGGTGGTATGATAAAAGTATCTTTGGAAATCAATAAGTCTTCATAATGGGGAGAAAGTTCATGATGAAACGAATCGGAATGCGCCGTCTGGCTGCGTTTGCGGCGGCTGCAGCTCTGGTGTTGTGCCTCGTGGGCTGCGGGGGTGCTCAGAGCACTGCACAGGGGAACACCGAGCCGGTAGATCTGAGCGTCTGGACATATTACAACGGCGACCAGCTGGAAAGCTTCAATAAGCTGGTGGATACCTTCAACGACACCGTCGGCAAGAAAAAGAACATCACCGTGGAGAGCTACAGCCAGGGCAGCGTCAACGACCTCGAGGCGCAGGTGATGGCTGCGGCACAGGGCAAGGTGGGCGCTTCTGCCATGCCCAACATCTTTATGGCCTATGCAGACACCGCCTATGCCATGGACCAGATGGGCGAGCTGGCTGACCTTGCTCCCTATTTCACCGACGAAGAGCGCGCCGCCTATGTGGACAGCTACCTGACCGAGGGCGACTTCGACGACAGCGGCAGCATCAAGATCTTCCCGGTGGCAAAGTCCACGGAGCTTCTGTTCCTGAACGATACCGACTGGAAGCCCTTCGCTGCCGCCACCGGCGCACAGTATTCCGACCTTGAGACGGTGGAGGGTCTGGTCAAGACCGCCGAAGCCTACTACAACTGGACGGATGCCCAGACCGATACGCCCAACGACGGCAAAGCCCTGTTCGGACGCGACGCGGTGGCAAACTACATGCTCATCGGCGCAAAAGAGCTGGGCGATACCATTTTTGACGTCAAGGACGGCAAGATGACCATGGGCCTGAGCGAGGACGCAGCCCGCAAGCTGTGGGATAACTACTATGTTCCCTATATCAAGGGCTGGGCCGCCGCCAGCGGCCGCTTCCGCAGCGACGATATTAAAATCGGCAGCATTCTGGCCTATATCGGCTCCAACTCCAGCGCGACCTACTTCCCGACGCAGGTGATGCTGAGCGACACCGAGAGCCACGCCATCGAGCTGAAAGTCCTGCCCAAGCCGCACTTTGAAGGCGGCAAAAAAGTCGCTGTCCAGCAGGGTGCCGGTATGGCCGTGGCAAAGACCACCGATGCCGAGGTGGAAGCCAGCGTGGTTTTCCTCAAGTGGTTCACCCAACCGGAAAACAACATCGCATTTGCAGTGGGTTCCGGCTATCTGCCCGTGACCCATGCCGCCAACGATATGGATGCTATCTACAGCAGCGGCCTCGCCCTGACCGGCAACATGGAAAATGTCCTGACGGAGGCTGTGGAGGCTGTGAATACCAATGAAATGTACACGACCAAAGCTTTTGAGGGCGGCACCGACGCCCGCAGCAAGCTGGGCTACAGCATGATCGACCTTGCCACGGCAGACCGCGCCACGGTGGAAGAGCGTCTCCAGCAGGCGAGAGTGCGGAAGAGGCCGAGGCGGAATTCCTGACCGATGAGTATTTTGAGGCATGGTACCAGAGCCTCTGTGACGCACTGAGTCAGTACGAAGGCTGAGGCGTCTTACAAAAACGAGCGGAAGGAGGGACAAAGCATGAAACTGCTGATGCGGGATGAAGCGAAGGGAAGAGAGCATACTATTTTCGTTACCATCTTCTCGGCGCTGATGGTCATGCTGGCCATCGTGGTCATGCTGATGGCTTCGGCCACTGCGATCAGCGGCGTTACGCTCCAACTGGATGAGAACGCGGTGGACATCCTGGACAAGCAGGTGGAGAACCGTGCAGGCTACATTCAGGACCAGCTCCAGCAGGCACAGGAGCTGACGGATCTTTCGACCTACATCAATGAGACCGCCCAGCAGATGCTGGACGACGAGACGCTTTCTCTCAAGACGCTGGATTCCAGCAGCAGCGACAGTCTGCCGCTGCTGCTGGCTGCAGCCCCCAGAATGCTTGAGACGCTGCGCTCCAAGCGCATTACGGGCATCTTCCTCATCCTGAACACCCACGACTTCACGGGCCGCACCTCCGGAGACCGCCTGCCCTGCGTTTACCTGCGCGACCTCGACCCGGATGCAGCCCCCTCTGTGGTAAACTCGGATATTTTGCTTGAGTGCGCTCCGTCGGAGCTGGTGCAGACCTTTGACATCGCTACGGACAAGGCGTGGTCGCCTGCGCTGCAGTATCTGGACGGAGAGCAGGATGTGTTTTATGTCCGTCCCTTCCAGACAGCCTACGAAGACGTCGAGCGTATCGGGGCGGCGAACTATGGCCGCTGGACGACTCTGCCATATAAGCTGCTGGGTGACGACCGCGAGGCCATCGCCTACGCGCAGCCCCTTATCCTGGACGACGGCACAGTCTACGGCGTTCTGGGCGTCGAGCTTCTGGAAAGCTACATGGACACCAAACTCCCGTGGAACGAGCTGCAGAACGACCATCACGGCAGCTATCTGCTGGCCTCCACCACCTCCGACCTGAAGGGCGAGGTGCTGGATCTTCATGTCACCTCCAACACCGGTGAGCAGAGCGTACCGCTGCGGAATGCGAAATGGGAACTGACTCTCCGGCGCAGCAACAACTACTGGTATTACATGATGGACGGTAGGCAGCAGATCGCCAGCATCCGGCAGATCAGCCTGTACAGCCGCAACGCCCCTTTCTCGGGTGAGCGGTGGCTGCTCGTCGGCGTGGTGGGCAAGAACGATCTGTTCAGCTTCTCCCAGTCGATGACGAAGCTGCTGGGCCTTGCCGTACTGCTGACAATGGGCGTCGGTCTGGCCTGCGCCTTCTTCGTCAGCTTTGGTCTGGCACAGCCCATTGCCCAGCTCTCGAAAGAGCTGGTGGACGCACAGGAACAGCGCAAGGCTGTGCCGGAATTTTCCCGTACCGGCATCCGGGAGCTGGACCAGCTGGCGGAATCCATCGTGACCCTGAGCACCGACAACTACAAGGCGGCGGTGGCCGAGCGCAACCGCATTGAGCACGAGCGCGATTATGACGCACTGACCGGACTGTACAGCCGTCAGGCCTTCTTCCGGGTCTGCGGGGAGCTGTTCGAGAAGCCCAATACTCTCCGTCACGCGGCCCTGATGATGACCGACCTCGACAACCTCAAGACCATCAACGACACTTATGGCCACGACTGGGGTGACATTTATCTGCGGCAGACGGCCCACAGCTTACGGCAGAACTCGCCCAGCGGCACTGTGGTGGCCCGCCTTTCCGGCGACGAGTTCCTGCTGCTGTTCTACGGCTATGAGACGCGGGAGGCCCTGCGGGCGGACATCAAGAAGCTGGAAGAGAACTTTGCCCAGAGCAGTGCTGCTCTGCCGGACGGCAAGGGTCTGTGCATCCGGATGTCCGGCGGCGTGGCATGGTATCCGGAGGACGCACTGGACCTCGACACCCTCAAGAAGTATGCGGACTTTGCAATGTATGAAGTCAAGCATTCCACCAAGGGCGAGATACGGGAGTTCGACATGGAGCGCTACCGCGCCGGTGTCTATGCGATGGAGCAGCGCAGCGACTTTGAAAAACTCATCCGGGAGCGGCGGGTGGACTACGACTTCCAGCCCATCGTCTCAGCTCACGACGGCCATGTGGTGGCCTATGAGGCCCTGATGCGGCCCCAGCTGCCCACCCTGCGTTCGCCGCTCACGGTAATGCAGCTGGCCAGCGAGATGGGCCGGATGTATGATATTGAGAAGCTGACTCTCTTCCGGGCCTGTGAGTGCTACGAGGAGCTGGAAGCTGCCGGTAAACTGGACGCTGACGCTCTCATCTTCGTCAACAGCATAGCCAGCGTCAGCCTGAGCGATGAGGACTGGGCGAGCTACTGCGAGGCCCACAGTGCCACCCTTCCGAAGCTGGTGGTGGAGATCACCGAGGAGGAAGAGATGAACGAACGGGAGCTGGAACGGAAGCGGGATTTCCTCGGTTCGCCCGGCGCCTTTGCGCTGGATGACTACGGCAGCGGCTACAGCAACGGCAATAGCCTGCTGACGGTCGCGCCCAAGTATGTCAAGGTGGACATCGCCATCATCCGGGGCATTGATACCGATGCCGACAAACAGCAGTTCCTCAAGACCCTCATCGACTATGCCCGCCCCCGCGGCATCTATGTGCTGGCTGAGGGCGTGGAAACGCTGTCGGAGCTGCGCAAGGTGCTGGAAATGGGCGTGGACCTGCTGCAGGGTTACTGTCTGGCCCGCCCGGCGACAGAGCCTGTGGCCATCGACGAAAAGGCCGCCGAGGTCATCGCCGAGGTGGAACGCCAGAAAGCCGAGCGGGAAGAAGCTTGGAGCTGACCTTTTATCACAAAAAAATATCGCCCTCTGTATTGACATCGTGCCGGTACAGAGGGCGATTTTTTGTCTATCTTTACTGAATGAAGCTGACGAAGAAGGGGCAGAGCACGGCGGTGAGGACGCCGGCCACGGCGATGGACAGGCCGCTCATGGCACCTTCGACCTCACCCATCTGCAGAGCTTTGCTGGTACCTACGGCATGGGCCGAGGTGCCGATGCCGACGCCCTTTGCGATGGGGTCGGTGATGTGGAAGATCTTGCAGACCACCTCGGCCAGCAGGTTGCCCGCGATGCCGGTGAGGATGACGATGGCACCCGTCAGGGCCGCGATGCCGCCCAGCTCAGCGGCGACATCCATGCTGATGGCCGTGGTGACGGACTTCGGCAGGAGGGTGGCGTACTGCTCCCGAGTGAGGTTCAGTGCGAGGGTCAGAGCCAAAGCGCTGCCCAGGCTCACCAGAGTACCCACGGAGATGCCCGCGATGATGGCGGCGGCATTCTCCTTCAGCAGGTCCCATTTTTCATACAGCGGGATGGCGAGGCTGATGGTGGCCGGCAGCAGCAGATAGTTTACCGGGGCGGCACTGGCCTTGTAGTCGGCGTAGGGGATGTTCAGCACACTCAGCAGGATGATGACGAAGATGCTGCCCAGCAGCAGCGGGTTGAAGATGGCCTTGCCGGTGGCTTTGTTGAGGAGAGCACCCAGCGCGAAAGCGGCCAGCGTCAGCAGCACGCCCCACGCGGCGGACCCGGAGAGGAAGCCCTGTAAAAGATCAGTCATGTTCGGCCTCCTTTTTTGCAGCGCGGCGGCTGGTGAGGGCCTGGGTGGTGCGGCCTGCACTCACAAGGACCAGCACAGTCACCGGGATGATGGCGATGACGATGGGCAGCAGCATCTCGCCCATCTCAGCCCACAGCTCCATGACGCCTGCGGCGGCAGGCACAAACAGCAGCGGGAAGATGCCGGTGAGGAACAGGCCCACTTCCTTGACCTGCTCGAGCTTCACGATGCCGAAGCGGAGCGCGGCCAAGAGCAGCAGCAGGCCGTAGATGCTGGCCGGGATGGGGAGCGGGAGCACTGCGTGGCAGATCTCGCCCAGAAAACAGAACGCCAGAATGCGCGCAAATTGAAACAGATAGTTCGTAAGGATGCCTCCTTTGGCTCGGCTGAACAGGAAAATACAAAACAAGATACAAGTCAACAGTATAACCCAAAAGTCCCTGCGGCGCAACGGCAATACTGGCCAAGATTTTGCACCCTTGGCGCGGAAAATTGGAGGTTTGGATAGGAGGCCACCCCTGCTGCGGAAGAGCGTGATAAACGGGAAGTTGTTATTGTAAATCATTTTTTGATATTTCAATCGATGGATAGTGCTCTAAACTTGTTAAGTCAACATCTAATGGAGTAACGTATTCCATATAAAATTTTTCAGGATTTTTATCTTGCAATTTTTTAAGTTTATTCTTAATTTTTTCCTCCTCTGTAGAAACAAAAACCACTGATACTACTCCTGCCTTTTCACTTGGATTCATTCTGCTATCTTCAACATTTCCACATAAAATCATTCTAACTGTATTCATAATAATCCTCCTCCACATATAACTTCCGATTTGTTGAGCCGAGTATACCATACCATTAACCGAAAGACCATCCCAGATGCGAAAAAGGCAGGATACCATCGCCACGATGATACCCTGCCTTTGTTTTTTACGAATGGCTCTGACTTACATTGTTCCTGTCCTGTCCCGCCCAACCGAGGCGGTGCAAATGGTGCTCCGGCAGGCGGAGCTTTCTTGGTAGACATTCCTACAGAAGCTGTAGCTGAGGTGCGCGGCCCTGACGAGTTGCGTTTGCTGATTTTTCCGCAGCCCCTTGACGGGGCCTTGAAAAATCAGAACGCGGCCCCAGCCTCGCCTCCCTGTTTCCGCCGCAGGCAGACGGGTTGCGGCACCCAGCATCCGCTGCGCCTTGCTTGCGTATCGCTGGCCGCGGCCTCAACAACTCCTCGCTGCTTCCGCCGCTGGCGGCGCTCGTCGTCGTTGCAGTCGGCTCCGCTGCTGTTCGAGTCCTGTACCGATATGCCAACTCACGTTGGCGGCAGAAATAAAAAAGAGCCTCTAACTTTCGTTAGAGGCTTTTGGTGGACGGTACAGGACTCGAACCTGTGACCT
>ERZ859937.374-NODE-374-length-19544-cov-2.159064_pt1 | contig 19544 bp, 20 predicted proteins | sample MGYA00509985_ERZ859937 | MGnify/ENA primary metagenome ERZ859937 (study PRJEB30046, sample SAMN00715169) | human gut metagenome | study: EMG produced TPA metagenomics assembly of the A metagenome-wide association study of gut microbiota in type 2... | reverse complement strand
TGTTCCTTGGTCGGTTGTCCTTTGCTGAAAAACAACACGTTGGCTTTTACGCCTTGGGCATAGAAAATACCTGTAGGTAAACGCAATATAGTATGCAAATTAAAATCCTGCAATAAGCGTTTACGAATAGTCTCACCTGCTCCAGCCTCAAAGAGAACATTATCAGGAAGTACAACTGCTGCACGTCCTCCCGTTTTGAGCATAAGCATCATGTGCTGGAGGAAATTTACTGGTTATTCTTGGTCTCTACATAAAAATCCGGGCGGTTAATATCCACCGATCCAGCCGGACGAGTTCCAAAAGGAGGATTGGCAAGAATCACATCTACAAGAGTTGACGGTTCTTTTTCCAAAGAATCCTCACAAACAATCGGACTACGGTCTGTACCAATACCATGCAAATAAAGATTCATGGAAGCAAGCGTCACCACTAAAGGCGTATTATCCACACCATGCAAAGCTTTGTCACGCAAGAAATCACGTTTTTCTTTACTTGCTGACTGACCTTTCATATAATCGTAAGCTGTAAGCAAGAATCCACCCGTTCCACAAGCCGGGTCACAAACCGTTTCCCCCATTTGCGGATTGATACAATCTACCATTGCCTGAATAAGTGGACGAGGAGTAAAATACTGTCCTGCCCCGCTTTTCTTGTCTTGTCCATTCTTTTCAAGAATGCTTTCGTAGATAGCTCCTTTCACATCACCGTCCATAATAAGCCATTGCTCCTCATCAATCATGGTGATGACCTTTTTCAGATAAACAGGCTTGTCTATCTTGTTTTGCGCCTTCGTATAAATCGTACCTATCAGATTATCCTGCTCACTAAGCAATTTAAGGGTCTCTTCATATTGTTTTACCAAATCCAAGCCATCAAGTACTATCAAATCTGCCCACTGATAACCAGTTGGAATAGCCACTCTTCTCCAAACATTTCTACATTTTCGGCATCCATCTTCAAGAATAAAAGATAGGTCAGTTGGGTAATATAATCAGTGAATCCAATTCCTTGTCCGGCAAGAGTGGTTGCCAGATTCCATACTTTTTTGGTGAGCGATTGCTCTGTTGTATTATTTGTTGCCATTTCTTTATGCTGCTTTTCTTAAAACTACAAATGTGTAAAGGGAATGAAGTGCCTCGTCTGCCTTCTGCATATTGCCAAACGCTCTAATCATTTGGGCTGCATGGGTAGCATCATCTTCACGAATATCTCTGATAGTACAAGCTCCGTTAGAAGCGATGTAATCCACAATACGACTGATAACCTCTCGCTGTTTGTCAGTTATTTCACGCTGGGTTTGTCCTAACCAAAGATTGAAAAACTGTTTAGAGGTAGTAACTACACTATCCAATCGTTCGATTTGGTGGAAAGCAAAGCGCACAAGTTGTATGATATTGGTCAATGCATCGCTTTCTTCTTTGGTAATGGAACGCCTTACCACTTTAGGGTTAACTATGGCATAAGAGTTCCAGAGTTGTTTGGATGTAAAATGATTGTTTGCCATTTTAAGTCTGTTCTCCAAATCCTTTAGCATCGAATAGGTTATAGGCTCTCCCTCATTGTTGTAAATGATGCGCAGTGCCTCTATTTCGTCATAGTACTTTTTACAAAAATCTTCAAAAGCCTCTGTCGTATTTTTTGCTTCCTCAATGGAGAACCCTTTGGAGATAAGCGTATCTTCACCCGGCATCAATGTATTGACGAATCCGGCTGCAAGTATAAGAAGGTATTTCCGAGCATCTGCATGATTGGCAAGCGGAGCGACTAGCCCCTTACGTTCATTGTTAGGCTCATCAGTGATTACAAACGGTGGAAGAATGCCTTTCTCCAGTGCATCGTATATTCTGGCAGAAAGTTCCTTCATGTCATCATGAGACAAACGGACAAACTCTTTCCGTTGCGGATCATCCGCCTTGTTGTATATTCGGGCAAGCGTTGCAGCAAGCCGTTTGAGATACTCGTCAGGAATATAGCCATGACTAATACGTTCTAATAGCTCCTTTAGAGTAATCGTCTTTGTTGTAGGAGCATCATCTATAGGTGCCACTGTTTGCGCATGTTCCGTCACGCCTACCGCATCAACCAAATAAAAACAATCCTTGCTGAATGCGTTCGGGGTAACATTGCGAAGTTGCTCATCACCAATAGTACGCACTCCACGCCCTTTCATCTGATATACAAAGGTAATGATTCCACATCACGCATGAACATCACCACTTCCAGCGGCTTTACGTCTGTTCCTGTGGCAACTAATGTGCAGGTCACTGCAATACGGAAATCCTTGTCGTTACGGAATTGGCGTATCAGTTCGTTACTGTCGCCTGCCGAATAGGTAATTTTCTGAACAAAGCGGCCATCAGTCCGTCCAAACACCTCTTTGCTATTTGTACGATATTTGTAGCGTGAGCTTCATTGAGAGCAAAAATCAATGTTTTGGGCAAATAGTCCATATTTGGTTCACGTTGCGGGTCATTAAACAACTCTGTATAAACCACATCCCGATAGGTCGAAAGGACTAACTTTATCTGTGCCGGATTGATAATACTCCGATTAAGTTCTTTATTTGTATAGATTTTGGTTTCCTTACTACTTACAATCTTAACCTCACCTGTATATCTTGTTTCTTCTTTAAATTTCTCACCCTCTAATATAGCCCCACCCGTTTCTGTGACTAGCGTTTTTATTCTATATACCCGACAATCCACATTCACGCCATCAACAATACTCTTTTCCAATGTATAGTTAACAATGCAGTTATTATTGAAGAATGCCATTGTTTCAGGGATAGGAGTTGCGGTCAGACCAACCAATCTTGCCGTATCGAAATACTCCAGCACCTTGCGCCAGTTCCCATAAATGGAGCGATGGCACTCGTCTATGATAATCATATCAAAATAGTCGTGCGGTAAGTTGGGATTAGGAGGCAAGGTTACTTCCTCTATAGGTTCATCTCGTCATCATCATTATCCTCAATAGTTTCTCCTTTCAAGAATGAGAATAGACGTTGTATTGTAGAAATAACGACATTGCTATCAGAAGGAATAGAAGACGAGCGAAGGCGATTGACCGTAAAGATAGTATTGAAAGCATCCCCGTTCTCTGTCAGACGGAAAGTCCCAAATTCTCCTTCTACTTGTTTTCCAAGATTATTTCGGTCTACAAGAAACAACACTCTATGCATTGGTGTATAAGAAAGCATCCGGTAGGTAGCAAGACAAGCAGCATATGTTTTGCCAGCTCCGGTAGCAAGAACCATCAATGCCCGATTTTGTCCACTGCGGAAACTCTTTTCAAGTTCTGTTACCGCCTCATATTGGCAATCACGCAGCCCTTTCTTTTTCAATGTAGGGAGTCCGGCAAATGCATCTTCAATTCCCAATCTCTTTACCAATTCTGTGGTGTAGGGATATTCATGATCTGCTTGAAACAAGAATCTTGTTCACGAAAATCACAGCAATATAGTTCCTTACCATTCGAGGTGAAGATAAAAGGCAATGGCTTTTGATATGCCTGATAGATATTCGGAACACTTCTTGCGTATAAGGCTGCTTGCTCGCATACTTTGGAGGCAAAAGCGTCTGTTTCTTCACGCTTAGCTTCAAGTACCCCTACTGCTTTTCCATTAATGAAAAGGAAATAATCTGCCTCAAGATTTCCTTTCAATAAACCTTCTCTTATGGCTACAGCCGTACAAGTAGGTTCATAATCCTCCCTGTTGACTACTTTCCAACCAGCATCGGCAAACCACTGGTCTATCTTTATTCTTGCTTTTTCTTCAGGAGTCATATTCTTAATAATATATATTATCAGAAGTTCATAGGCACATCTGCAACAGGTTACAAAAGGAACCAGAACCTCCTAACCGTATTAAATAATTTATTGTAACCTTTCTTTTTTATCGGTTATCAAATCCTTCAAATCAACTTGCAATATCTCTGCAATCTGTTGCAAGGTCTCCAAATTCGGCTGGATTCGATTGCACGCATAGGCATTAACCATACTGAAACTTTTGTCGAGCTGTTTGGCCAACCACGTTTGAGATATACCTTTTTCGGATAAAACCGTCTTTATTCTATTCAGTTTCATTCTTTGATGCGATTTTATGACGCAAATATAGTGAATTATATTCGTTAATAACGTATATTTGCATTAAGAAAAAGACGGAGCTCGAATGAATTACGCTTCACAACAATTAAAAATCATATTCTTCAAGCAAAAACATGGGTAAGACCGTTACAACATATTTAATTGATGGAGACCCCAAAGGGACTCAATACGCATTCATCAGCAATAAGATTTGTCAAATGTTTGTCGTTCCACGTTCAAACCTCTCCTATCTGAATACGCAGGAGAAGTTACAGAAACCTGCATTTTACATATTGATGGGTGAAGATGAATCAACCAAGCCACAAGCGTATATTGGTGAGGCGGAAAATTTCAAGGAGCGCGTGAAAGATCACGACAGCAAAAAGTCATTTTGGCAAAAAGCTCTCATATTTGTCTCTAAAGATGCGGATATGACCAAGGTAGATGTCCAATATCTGGAACATAAAGCAATAGCCGAAGCGAAGAAAGCAAATACATTCGTTCTAAGTGATAACAAGCAGATACCCAAAATGCCAAATCTGCCCGAACACCAGCAGGACTCAATGGATGAGTTCTTTGATGATGTGAAGTTTCTGGCATCTTTCATCGGTTGTAATATCTTTGATGTCTCACAACCTAAAGCCGAGCATCTGTTTTACACAAAAGGGCGAGGATGTAATGCAAAGGGGTATTATAGCTCTGATGGATTTACCGTTCTAAAGGGAAGTATTGTAACCAAAACCATGGTTCCGTCTTTCAATTGGAAAGAAAAACGAGAAAAACTGATTCAAGACTATACTACCAATGAAAACGGGTTATTAGTATTAACATCGAATAAAACTTTTTCAAGCCCCAGTACTGCCGCAGATTTCTGCATTGGTAGCAGTAATAACGGTTGGTTAGTTTGGAAAGATAAAGATGGAAATACTTTGGATTCGGTTTATAGGAAGCAATTAAATAAATGTGAGCCAATTAACCACAGACGTGGAATTCCTCAACATCTGCGGAGACAAGTCTGTGTACATTTCATAAATCTCACTAATTTAATATCATGGGGATTAGAAATATATCAGAAGTCACCAAGAGAGAGATTTTTTCTCTCTTCTGTGATGGCTATACAGTATCATCATGGATTGAAGGCGATAAAAAAATTTTTTATCACTACTTTGGATGTTTGACAGAAATAGAATTTCTAAAAAAGCTTTATCCAATATCTGAAATTCCAAGTACAGACTCACGCTTCTCGGATGCAGAAGGAGACATAAGACAACATACTATAAATAACGATGATTGGGAATATGGTTGGATATTTTCTGACTCCAGATTTGAATTGCAAGATGGTGATGATAATATCTTGCTAAGATTTCTATGCGCAGTGTTTCATCCGATATATCGAAAAGAAGAGGGGTACTGGAAAGAATATCTAAATAAAATCCAACTTCTTCTAAGAACGGATGGATATGAATTATACATCTCAGATTATCTTTCAGGTAGAGCAATCTATAGTTGGAGAATTTTAACCGATGCAGAAAGAGCAAGTTCAAAATTTCTTCCATTTTCTGTGCGATACAATAGATGTACTATTCAATGTCCTACGATAAGCCGAAGCAAAAGAAATGAACTTATAAACAGATGCATCGTAGGGAAGAAAACGAATATCTATGCCATGAAGGATGGAACTATAATCGTTTAACCTGTGAGGCGGTTATGGATGATATAAAAGAACATTACACTCCAAAAGCATATAACTCAGAAAATAAATATTGTGTTGAGGATAATTTCGATAATTTTCTTATGGGAACATCGCAAAAAAATGTATTTGACATTATCGAATTTTATGCACGGTATAAAGATATAAGTTTTGCCAATGAAGTAAATTTAATACTGAATGGTTTAAACTATAAACTTTTAGACGGGAAAATGATGCCTGTTCAATATAAAATAACAGCGGAATTACCCAAAGAAGTCGATTTAAGGGAATTGCTACAAATTGCCGAAGGTTATTATGCAAAAAATGATAGTATAAGTAAGCAATCTGCATTAGAGAAGGTTTGGGATGCATTTGAAAAGCTAAAGACCTATTATTCTACAGATAAAAGAAGTTCTGTAGAAACCATTCTTGATCGAATTTCTGATGGGGATTCTGTACTAAAAGAAAAACTAAATGGCGAGTTTAAGGAACTTACTAATATTGGAAATAACTATCAAATCAGGCATTTTGAAACGGGGAAGCTGCCAATAAATGATATTAGAATTAAAGAATATCTGTATACGAGGTGTCTATCCTTAATCAATCTATCCATAGGGTTTATTGAGGAAAAATGCTAATTATTGAAAGCAATTCGAAGAATATTTCTTTAGTTGAAAAAATAAGGAGAAATATAAATATGGACATCCTCAATCTACTAGATTTTACAGAGCGTAGTCAATTAAGAGATTGGCTAAAGGGAAACCATAACCAAGCAAAATTTTGCTGGGTTGTAACATCACGTGCCAAGCACACTTTCTATAAATCTATTCCATATATTGAGGTTGTTGAGGAAGCGTTGTGTTTCGGGTGGATTGATTCAACTGTCAAGAAAATGCCGGATGGGCGCTTAGCACAGCGATTATCACCACGTCGCAAAGGTAGTCATTGGACTGAACTAAACAAGGAACGATGCATGAGTCTTGAAGACCGAGGACTTATGACTGATGCCGGACGACAAGCATTAGAACAAGCATGTCCCTATGAAATAGTATCAAAAGGCTCTAATGTAGAAGAACGTATCAAAACGTATAACGTAGAGTTGAGACCAGAATTATATAAATGATATTATATGATTTTCAAAATGAATCAAGACAATGGAAGATAATAACATACCATCTCTACAATCAGATTTTGAGCAAATTAAGAAGCTCAATAAAGACGGACATGAGTATTGGCCTTCTCGTGATTTATGCACGGCATTAGGCTATAGTACGTATCAGAAGTTTACCCGTATAATAAATAAAGCTATTCCGATAGCCAATAATAAGGGACTTGATACGGCAGAGCATTTTAACCTTATGGTTGAAATGGTTAAGCTGGGTTCTGGCGCATTTCGTAAAGTGGAGAATATCCATCTGTCACGCATGGCTTGTCTGATAATTGTGGAAAATGCCGATAGCAAGAAACCGCAAGTACAGATGGCAAGGGAGTATTTCAAACAGGAAACACCAGTAACCGAGTTAATCAATAATAGTCTATCTTCCAACATTTTGTTGTATAAGACAAAGCAAGGAGAAACACATGTTGAGGTTATCTTCAATAGCGAAACTTTCTGGATGTCTCAAAAACGTATGGCCGATTTGTTCGGGGTGGATGTACGAACTATTAACTATCATCTTGGGCAGATTTACGAATCGGGTGAACTAACCAAAGAAGCAACTATCCGAAAAATTGGGATAGTTCAATCGGAAGGAGAACGAGACGTAGAGCGTACCCCAATGTTCTATAATTTGGATGCAATCATTGCCGTTGGTTATCGCGTAAACAGTTACCAAGCTACTCAATTTAGGATTTGGGCAACATCAGTTCTGAAGGAAATGATTGTGAAAGGCTTTGTATTAGATGATGAACGATTGAAGCAGGGCAAACATTTTGGCAAAGACTATTTTGACGACTTGTTGGAGCGCATCCGTGAGATACGAGCTTCAGAACGCCGATACTACCAAAAGATTACAGATGTGTATGCCGAATGTAGTGCTGATTATGACCCTAAAGCAGAAACCACTCAACTGTTCTTCAAAATGGTACAGAATATGATGCATTGGGCTGTCACCCATCAAACAGCCGCAGAAATCATATACTCAAGGGCAGATGCAGAAATGCCACACATGGGACTAACTACATGGAAGAACGCACCTGATGGTAGGGTTCAAAAGTCTGATACAATAGTTGCCAAGAACTACCTATCCGACAAGGAAGTCTCAGCCTTAAACCGTCTATCAACAGCATTCCTTGATGTGGCAGAACTTCGTGCGGAACGGCAAATAATTATGACGATGGCGGACTGGAAGAAGCAGTTAGATGATTTCTTGACGCTATATGAGTATGACAAATTGGATGGTGCGGGCAGTATTTCTGCTGAACAAGCAAAAGAAAAGGCGTATGCAGAATACGACGAATTTCGCTTGATTCAAGACAAAGATTACCTCTCTGATTTTGACAAGGAAATCCAGATTTGGAAAGATAAAGGGTTATTTGGTAACGATTAGCTTATTTGTCGCTCTGAAAACATAAACAACAGAATTTCTAAAGATAGAGCCTCAATGTACCATCTTTGGCACAATGAGGCTCTACACAAATACGACCCGGTTCTAATCTATCACGAGGAATTTGCCCGGCTCAAAGCCATTGGTTATATGTTCATTTTGAAAGATATATCCCATTTGGTTACTAACGACCTTAGTTCCGTTTATCTCCGTATCGATGTTGGTATGCGAATGGCCATAAATCCAGGCGTCAATGTGGCTGTCGGCTATGAGTTCACCCAACTCTGTGGCAAATGCACTGTTCAAGACAGAACCTTTGTGATGAGGTGCAACCACCTCCAATGTTGGGAGATGGTGCGTTACTACCACAATGTGCTTAGCAGTGCTCTCTGCCAAACTGCGTTTGATGAAATCCAGGCAGAAGGTGTGCATCTGATTGAACTCCTCTGTTTGAAGTAACTTCCCTTGATACATTATCTGCCGAAAGTCATTCATGCCTTTCCAAACGAAATACTCATCGGCCGGGGCAATCTGAGACCATAGCGTACTCATGATGAAATCGGTATCATCTATCCTTAGCACTTGATTCTGATAATACCCGACATTCTTCTTGAACATCCATTTCCATTGCAATCCTCTATCCATCACATCGCAGTAATTGTAATACTCATGGTTTCCGGGGACTATGAGTACCTGCCGATAATTGGCAGATGCCCATTTCCAGAACTTCGCCAAGGGTGCAACAGTATCTTTCAGATAGAATATATCTCCGGCAAGTACCAACACGTCACCCGTTATCGGTAGCTCATTCTGTTTCAACCACCTGCTGTTATCGCTAAGCTCCAAATGCAGGTCACTCATATATTGAATCTTCATTTTATTGTCCTCCCTTCTCTATTTGCTTGTTTATAATTCTTTTAACTTGTTCAAATGATACAGGCGTAAAGTTGTTGTTATCCACACCTACATCATATTGTGTCGGATAAAGGTATTGAAGTCGGGCAGCGTCAATTCCGGTGTTATTCTTCCTCGTATGCACATGGCCGAATAGTTGCCACACATCTTTATATCCGCCATCAAAACATAGAAATGGATAATGATTCAAGTAGATTTTCTGTTTATCCACCTCAATGCACATTTGCATTGCTACAGATTCAAATCTGTTGGCATAACCTTGACGAAGATTCTTCAAGTCATGGTTGCCGACAATCAGATATATCTTACCGTTCAATCGGTCTAACATTTTTGTCCACTCAGCTGAACCGCCTAAACAGAAATCGCCCAAATGAAAGACTATATCATCCTGACCAACTGTATTGTTCCAGTTGGAGATAATAGTCTCGTTCATCATTTCCACATCCTTGAATGGCCTATTACAGAAATGGATGATGTTCCCGTGGTAAAAGTGGGTGTCGGATGTAAAGAACACCCTGCTGCCATCATATTTATGATTCATCTCTTCTCAATTTTATGTGCATCACTGCACGTTAATAATATAGTTGTCAACACCCATCAGACGGAAATGACAGAGAGAAGTTTGCAAAAGCAACTGTCACAAACGGGCATAAAACAAAATAGTTGGAAAGCTTGGTAAGGACTCTCCAACTATTCAGTTTTTTCTATATCAGAGTACAATAAATTGCACCTGACTATGTTCGTTGGAAAGTATTTACAATGCGAGGGGTAATGCCGGAAACGTGAACATACGACACGGATTCCGGGCGTTTACGACCCTGAATTGCGGCTACTGATAATATGTTCTTTCTGTTTCTTTGCATTATTATATCTTATATCGGTTCAAACAACGATGCAAAATTAGCAAATTATATCCAACCGCACATCATGTTACTTCAAATATCTTTCGCCCCATATCAATATAGAGCGTAAGGGAAACGATACATGGAAAATGAACCAAATAGGGTTGGCGTTACACTTTTCCAAGCGAATAATTGAGGTTCGTTACACTTTTCGGAACGAATAATCTGAAATCGCTACACTATTCCAAGCGAATCGCTCCTTCAACGAAACCAGCATTTATAAAATTTCCCCCGCAAATCACCGAAATCCGAAGAAAAACGCTACCTTTGTCTTCACAAGCGTTCTGTAACATCCATGCGGAAATGCTCTATTGGTCAGTGCTTTGAAACTGATGGTGGACATTTTGCAAATGGGCTGAAAGAAGGCGGTACAAGGCGTATATGCAAAGCGATGAAAGACAACGGCTTGCATTTGTCCCATTTTCTGTGAACTTGTCAGAAGTGAGGTTGTACCGATTAAAATGAATGGTCACTGATAATCAGTGATGTGAATATGTTGCATCGGAAAATAACACATTACACCAACTACATTAGCAAACAGTCCATCATAACATAGAGGTTAGAAAAGCATATATATGCTTTTCTAACCTCTATGTTATCTCCGATATTTCACCGATAATGAAACTTTTACAATAGATTCAAGTAATTATAATTAAGTTATAGCTATTTTGTCTCATTCCGAACTCTTTCCATAAACAAAAAAACATGAGGAAGAACAACTGGTATCATTTCTCCATGCCCTTTATTTACCTCCATATACTCCACCTCATAGTTCTTTTCAGACATATATTTATAAATCAACCGGCTACTTTTACTTGCCGACTTAGAGCCTTCAGATATAAAGACCGGTATATTGCTAATACTATCCCAAGGATATCCATGCTCAAGCACAAAAGGACCAGACATCGGAGCTAATCCTTTCCAATAATTAGAGTATTTTGCACCTAAATACCAAGTACCTCCAGCTCCCATAGAGTGTCCTGTTAAAAACATATTTTTTTTATCTATTGGATATTCGGCAAGAATCAATTCCAACACATTAATAATATCTTTCTCACTTAATATTTGTTCTTCCTTAGAATACATTTTATTTCTCCCTGCAGCAATTATCTTAGAGCTTTCTTCTGTTTCACCAAATACAGCTGGTAACAACAGATTATTGCCATAAGCTGCATGACAACCCAATGGAGAAACCAATAAGTATCCATATTTTTCGGCTAACTTGATGAGTTGTCTATCATTAGCATCTACATATGAATTTTCATCATTCCACCCACCATGCAAAAACATTACTAACGGTAAATCACTTTTGCCATCCCAATTTTGAGGCACATATAACCTATATGGCATATTTTCATTGGCCTCTTTAAAAAAATAATTTCGATGTTGGTCTCCTTTTGCTCTCCAATATCTAACCTGTGGGTCTACTATGGACAGAGCATTTTTCCGAGCGGCTTCAATTTGAGACTTTGCATCCAGCGCTGTCCCAAAAGAAATTAAAGGAGTACACTCTTCTTGGGCTAAACAATAATTAGCTCCTATGATAGCAATTAGCAATTGTACAAATATCTTCTTCATTTTTTAATACCTTTATTTATTCATCTCATTTCCTTGCAAATTCTTATTATTATTTAGCTCTTGTTGTGGAAATGGATAGTACATAGCTTTTTCTGTCCAACCCAAATCTTTTATAGATTCCAGCCATTTCTCATCTGCCATTCCCCACCTCAACAGATCAAAATAACGTAAATACTCACCACAAAATTCAACATATCTTTCGTGCACAATCAAATTTTTGACATTATTCATTGGAACTCCATTTATTACACTTCCTGAAGCTAAAAGAGTTTCAACGTCCGGAATAGTTCCAGGAGAGTGTTGATACCACAAATGTGGCTGTTCAGAGGGTACTATATTATTTGCACGTGATCGTACAACTTGAATCCAATATTTAGGGCCATTTGGATCTGTTATCGCTAGATTATCATGCCCTGCCTCATGTAAGCATTCTGCATACATAAGCAATATATCTGCATAACGCATCAACCTTCATTATGCTCATTTGCAATATTCCCAATTTGATAATCTAAACAATACTTACGTGTACCATAAAGTGAAACTTCCACCGGGTAATGTCCATACATATATTCCCAATCAGCTACATTACCATTTAGTTCTGTATAATAAGCACCTTCAGGGCACCATAGGGTCATAAATTTTCTCGGGTCACCTTCCTCAAATTCGTTGTAAGTACGCTGATTCGGAGCTAATTGCCACCAAGCACTCCCTGTTCCGCTAGGAACACCTATCATTTGCCACCGTAAGGAATAGGATTGTTCAAAAAAATCTGCTCCTAATAACATTTGCACTTCAAATATTGATTCTTTATTATTTTCATTATTTCCTACTGAATTATCCCGGAAATTGTCCACAAGCTCGTATTCATTACTATCAATTATTTCCTTCAACACTTTTTCTGCTTTACTAAATTCGGCAGTGGAGCCTTTCTCTAATAAAGGACGATACAGATATGCCCTAGCTAAGTATCCTTGTGCAGCTCCCTTAGTGCCCTACCAATATATGACTCATTTTCATATAACTTACTACGAACCGGCAAAAGTTCAGCCGCTTTAGAGAAATTATCAATGATAAATGCATATATTTCACCCCGTTGGGCATTTCCTTTGTAATAGTCACTGGCATCAGTTACCGAATGATCATACAGGGGAACCGTTTCTCCAAACAACATACACAGATGCATATAATGTAATCCTCTCAGAAAATAGGCTTCACCCAACATCCTATCCCTAATACTCTCCTGAATATCACCAGTATAATTTTCTATTTTCTCTATTGCCAAATTTGCAGCATATACTCCTGAAAAGAAATCTTTCCATGAATTTAAAATAGTAGCATCATACGCAGGAGTAGTATATGTATCTTGAAAAATAGTATTAGATGGTGTTGCATCAAAATCATCACCCGGAGCCAACTGATTATTGAATGCGCCTACAGCATAGCCTCCCTGTGACACTCCGAACAAAGCCTGATAGGCAGGTATAATAGCTGCTTCTAATTGTTCTATTTTTGTATAATATGTCTCCGTCGATACTTCTTCAGGATTATTCAAATCCATATTTGGCACACATGCAGTTGCCCCAACCATTGTAGTTACTAACAAAGTATATATTTTAAGAAATTGTTTCATATCGAATAAGTTTTTTAATTAAAATACAAGTTCAAGTCCCATGTAATATTCTCTTATGTTAGGAAATGTAGAGCCCCATGTAGATGAAGCATCAATTCCCCTAGTAAGATTGTTCTCTGTATTTTGATCTCCTACTTCAGGGTCAAAGCCTGAATAACCTGTAAATGTCAAAAGATTCTTACCGCCAATAAAGAATTTCATTTTCTCTATATTCAATTTCTTTATTAAATTAGTTGGTAAGGAGTACGATAATACCAAAGATTTCAAACGTAAATATTTTCCGTCTTCCACAAACCTATCAGATTTCCTAGAGTTTTGATTCGGATCTCCAAAAACAGCTCTTGGAATATCGGTGTCTGTATTCTTTGGATATATTGTAGTAACGCCTGATACCGGATTGGTAAATGACAACTCTTCTGCACGATACCGGTTTTTTGTACTGGCAAAGCAATTAGTATATCCAAACATTCCTTCACCATAATATCTGGTATTATTATATATATCATTACCATAAGTTCCCTGCCATATCATTGATAAATCAAAAACACCTACATTGGTACGGTAGCTCAAATTTGAACTTAGTCCAAAGTTCAGTTTCGGAATTGGATTTCCTATAAAATCCTGATCATCAGCATTTAGTTTACCATCATTATTCAAATCCTTGAAACGTACATCTCCTAATTGTGCATTAGGTGCAAATGCCTTATCTTCATTAAGTTGATCAACAGAGGTATAAAGTCCATCAGTAACATATCCCCAAAACATTCCTATTGGTTTGCCAACAACTGTTTTTGAAATTTCATTCGAAGCAAATATTTCATTTTTAGTTCCCAATTCTACAACCTTATTCTTTACAGAAGATAAATTTGCAGAAATTGAATAATCAAGTTTCTTATACCTATTTCTATATGTAATCATAAGTTCCATACCCTTATTCTGAATACTACCCGCATTTAAAACAGGAAAAACATCTCTAAAGCCAGCTGCAAATGAAATTGGCACTTCTACAAGCATATCTTTGGTCTTCTTATAAAAATAATCAAATGTAAAGGACAAATGGTTATTGAACATTGACAGATCCAGTCCTAAATCTGTAGAATATTGGCTTTCCCACTTTACATCAGGATTTGAAGGAGTGGTAGGAAATCCTCCAGCTACCCTTACATTGTTTAAATAATAGCATATTTTATCAAATGATACAGTACTTTGGTATTGATAAGCATTAATGTTAGAATTTCCTAATATCCCCCAGCTTCCTCTAATTTTAAGATCAGTAATGAAATCCAGATTTCTCATGAATTTTTCCTGACTAACTCTCCAAGCTGCAGAAAATGAAGGAAAATTACCATAGCGATTTTTTTTACTAAAGTTCGAAGAGCCATCTCGGCGGAAGTTTATTGTCATCATATATTTACTATCGTAACTGTAGTTGATTCTTCCCAACAATGAATACATAGCAGATTCGAATTCTGAAGAGCCGACTGTCCTTGAATCATAATCTCTTGTTGTTCCCAAAGAAAGAACAGATTCACTCGCCAAGGCCCTTACCCCTGCATTCACTCCCAATCTTTTTGTTTGCTCCGATGTTACACCAATCAAAGCGCTGATATTATGCTTACCAAAATCTTTCTCATACGAAAGAGTATTTTCGTATAGTACTCTGTTTGACTTAATACTAGAAAGGTCGTACTGATCAGGAGAATGTGTACAATAAATAATAACATAATCACCATCATAATTTTGAGTCATAGTAGTATAGAAATCAACCCCCATATTGAATTTATATTTCAAACCAGGCAGTATATTCCACACTCCCCATGCATTTCCGTTTATTAGTGTTGTTTCCGTCTTATTCCAATTTAAATGTGCTTGAGCTAAAGGATTTCCACAAGTTGTTCCATTGCTTGCCCCCATGAATCCTGTCGGATTATTTTCATCATAAAACGGAACCGTAGGTGACCATTGCAAAGATTCCAAAACATTTTTGTTGCTCCAGTCACGGTTAAGCCTTTTTATCGTAAATGTTTCACCAAACTCAAAATTCCCAACTTTAAAATCTGAGATAAACTGTAATCCCAAACTCTTGCTATCTTCTTTTATGAATGTCGGTTGATCAGAAGAATAGACTCCATTAATTCTAAAATGAGCCGTTTCCGAACCACCATTAAGCGACAAGTTGTGTTTCTGATAAAATCCCGTACGTTTAAGGGCATTCAACATATTGTATCCCTCACCAATAGATTCAGGATTTGAAAGAGCTTTCATATAATCATTCCGCGCCGGGTCGGCATTGTATAATTCCTCATTAACCAATTCAGCCAGCTCCCGTCCATTCAACAGATCTATAGTATGTTGTAATTCCTTAAGCCCTGCATAACCATTATATTCCACCTTAACTTTACCTACTTGCCCCCGCTTTGTGTTAATAAGTATCACACCATTAGCCCCTCTTGCTCCATAAATAGCACAAGAAGCTGCATCTTTTAAAATCTGGATACTTTCAATATTATTTTCATCAGGTACAGCACCTCCAATCATTCCGTCCACGACATATAATGGATCTGTATCATTTATACTTCCCACACCACGAATGCGGATTCTCCCATTTGTTATCTGCACTCCGGGCACTGAACTCTGCAATCCCGTTTCCAACCCATTTGGCAATTGTCCTATATCCTTAGACGAGAGTGTGGCAATTGAAGAAGACAAATCCACCTTTTTTTGAGTTCCATAACCAATCACTATAACTTCATCCAATGCTTGTGTATTTTCTTCTAAAGTGATAGAAAATGAATTATTTGATTTAAGTGATAACTCTTGCTCAATATAGCCCATATATGAAACAACCATGACGCCTTCATAAGGTACTTCAAGTTCAAAATGACCGTTTATATCTGTAATAGCACCTATATTAGTCCCTTTTATCATAATATTTGCTCCTATAACAGCATCTCCTGATATATCCCTTACTATACCGGTAATATGTTTTGTTTTTTTATTTGCATTATTAATCTTTTCAGAAATAACAATCGATTTAGATGATATTATGCTGTAATATAAATTTCTATTCTTTAGTGCTTCATCTAACACGACATTAACAGTAGCATTTAATTTAGAAATAGAAATGTCTTTCTTATTATCAATAGTTGCGTTACGGTAAGAAAAACGATAGGTAGTTTGTTGTTCAATTGTTTTAAAAACTTCTTTGAGAGATGCGTTTCTCACATTAACAGACACTTTCTGTACTTGTGAGAAAACATTCTCACAACAGAAACATGACAATAACATAAAAACAATAAAACACCTCATTTTCAAATGATTGTTCATGACATTATAAATTAAAGTTAATAAATACCCTCTTCTTGAGAGGCTATAAGTAAAGACAATACATATTTAAAAAGGTACCATTAAAAATCTATGTTAAATAACATATTACGTATACCTCCTTAAACCAAAAATGAGTAATTTAAACTGTCCTATGATTATACTGTTATTTACAACTTTCCAGATTGTGTTTATATCATTTTGTCCTATCGTGCCAAAACCGTAACATCTGCCTTTATAAAAACTATTTTACGACCTTCTACTACAGCCTTTACATTATATGATTTTTCAATAATTTCAAGAGCTTCATTCAAACTTGATGTAGGCAATGTTCCTGTAAAAAGGTCATTACCGGAAATTACTGTATCTAATTTTATTTGAACAGCAAATGCCTCTTCTACTTTTTTCAAGACATCTCCCAATGGCAGGTTTCTAAATACCAAATCGCCTCTTTTCCATGCGGTTGCAGTTGACACATTCTCTGCTGTGCTCACCGTAATAACGCCCGTACTATAATCCAAAACAGCTGTTTGACTTGGCTGTAAAACCACTTCTTTTCCTGTTTTCAAAGAGGTAAAGAGTACACTGCCTGTTTCCAATGTTAATTCAGCTGCAAAATTGTCCTCACGTGCAGACAAATTAAAAGAGGTTCCCAATACTTTTACTTTAAAATCTTTAGATAATATATAGAAAGGGGATTCTTTACGTTTACTCACCTCAAAATAAGCCTCTCCATTAAACTTTATCTCACGTTTATCTTTATTATAAGAATTCGGTTTATAACACAATCTAGAATTATAATTCATGGTTACTTTAGTCTTATCAGGAAGAGTAATACTAACTTTCTCACCCGGACCGGTAGTGACCAACATCTCTTCAGCTACATAATTAACGTTCTCAATATATAAATATATACTAATAGTAATAAAGACAGGTAACATGATGGCGGCTGCTATCTTCAGCACCTTTATCATATTGTTTCTAAACACATTAGGATTAGTAATTCTTGAATCTATTTTTTTCTTTATTTCATTTATGCGTGCATCATCAACATCAGCAATGGCTATCTCATCATTCATCCAATGTTCACGCATTACGTTCTCTATTTTTTCAATATTTCCTATATTGAAATCATTCCTCAATTTTGATAATTCTTCAATAGATAAATTATCATTTCTATATTTCTGATCTAAATCTTTCATACTTTCATTTTTTTTATGACAAATCGGAAGAGATAAAGTACTTTTTTTTCTGTCTAATTAACAAATAACAACAAAATGATTATAATCAAAGCTTTTTTTAGAATTTCCCGTAATTTTTTTAATCCAATAGAAAGCTGATTTTTAACCGTTTGTTCACTTAATAACAATTTCTCCGCAATTTCCTTGTTTCCTAATTGATGTAATAAAGAAAGTTCCAAAACTTTTCTCTGTGTAGCGGGCAACTCTTTTATTACTGACTTTAGCTGAGAAACAAACTCATCATACTCCATTTTTTTAGTAGGGTCACTACCAGATATTAAATATGGACAATTTACAAAATCTTCGTATATCGGGGAGTTTATCTTGGCATGATATGCATTAATCAGCCGATTTCTGGACATTATAAAAAGTAAAGACTTTAATGTTTCTTCTTGGCGAATTTCTTTTCTTATTTTCCATAAATGTACAAAAACATCCTGCACAATATCCTCAGCATCTTCTACATTCTTAGTGTATTGTAAACAATATGCATACAAGCGCTTAGCATACATGGCATATATTTCATCAAATGCCTTTCGAGAGCCTTTTTTCAAGTCCCGAATTAGTATTTGCTCAAATTGATAACTACAATCCATACGATATGATATCCATTGCAGAAGTTAGTAGAATTAATATTAGATACTTCCAATTAATTATGAAAGTAAGTCAACAAGCACATGATTTATATGCAATATTCGCAATTTATATCGATATCTGCAAACATTATTTATAGATACTGATTGAAAAATCAACTATCTTTGCTTTGCAAGTCAATGGACTTATATTTCTAAAAAATCATATTACCAATAAAACAAAGACTTATAAATATGCCCATCATCGAAATATCCTCCCTCTCCCACCCCGGAGTAGAAATCTTCAGTACCCTTACCGAAGCTCAGTTGCGCAACCGTATCGAGCCTTCCAAGGGCATATTCATTGCAGAAAGCCCCAAAGTCATTTCTGTTGCCATAAACACAGGTTACGAACCTTTAGCCCTCTTGTGCGAAGAAAAGCACATCACCGGTGATGCCGCCCCTATCATAGAGCGTTGCGGAGACGTTCCGGTCTATACAGGTAAAAGGGAATTACTTGCCACGCTTACCGGATACACTCTTACCCGCGGTGTCCTTTGTGCCATGCGTCGTCCCAAGCCACGCAGTGTCGAAGAGATTTGCCGGAAAGCCCGCCGGATTGTGGTAGTAGACGGGGTAGTAGACACCACCAACATCGGAGCGATTTTCCGTTCAGCAGCCGCTCTCGGCATAGATGCCGTATTGCTTACCCAACTCCCTGCGATCCGCTCAACCGCCGCGCCGTAAGGGTTTCTATGGGTTCGGTATTTCTCGTGCCGTGGACTTGGCTGGACACTTCCATCAGCAAACTTGGCAACTTAGGTTTCCGCACGGCAGCTATGGCGCTCACCGATGATTCAATCTCTATTGCCGACCCCGTCTTGACCACCGAACCCAAGCTGGCTATCGTAATGGGCACTGAAGGTGACGGGCTATCATGCGAGGCGATTGCCGAAGCCGACTATGTAGTGCGCATCCCTATGTCACACGGTGTCGATTCGCTCAATGTGGCAGCCGCTGTTGCCGGGGCCTTCTGGCGACTCCGAGCACTCGAGTCCCT
>ERZ859937.369-NODE-369-length-19588-cov-1.789382_pt1 | contig 19588 bp, 16 predicted proteins | sample MGYA00509985_ERZ859937 | MGnify/ENA primary metagenome ERZ859937 (study PRJEB30046, sample SAMN00715169) | human gut metagenome | study: EMG produced TPA metagenomics assembly of the A metagenome-wide association study of gut microbiota in type 2... | reverse complement strand
CACAGAGCTTGCCAAAAACAATGACAAGGCAAAGGAAATAATCACTGAGCTATACAATAACGGCATAAGCTATTTTACCGAATGGGTAAAGGACAATATGCTCGGACAGGTTACCTTTGTGATAAACGGTATTATGGGAATCTTTGGCACAGCGGTAAACTGCCTTGTTGCATTCATCGTTGCCATCTATGTCCTTCTTAGCAAGGATACCTTCAAACGCCAGACTAAAAAGCTCGTGAGCGCATTTCTGCCGGAACGCCATATACAGGTGCTTTCAAGCATCTTAAAGGAGAGCGACAAGATATTCGGTGGCTTTATCAGTGGCAAAATCATTGATTCACTCATCATCGGGGCTATCTGCTTCGTGTGCTGCCTGATACTGCGCATGCCGTATGTAGCGCTCGTGAGCGTGATAATCGGAGTGACAAATGTCATACCGTTCTTTGGACCGTACATCGGAGCCATACCGAGCACCATACTCATCATGCTCGACAGTCCGTCAAAGGGTTTGATATTTTTGATATTTATCATTATTTTACAGCAGGTGGATGGCAATATCATTGGGCCAAAGATACTTGGTGAGTCCACAGGACTTTCGCCTTTCTGGGTGGTGTTTGCAATTTTCCTTGGTAACGGATTGTTTGGAGTAATGGGACTGTTTATCGGAGTACCGACATGGGGTGTCGTGTACTACCTGATAAAGCGATATGTGAATTATCGTGTGAGGAAGAAAGAATAAACGTACTGTTAAAAAATAAGTTATAAATTTTGAAAATAGTACTTGAATACTGGAAAATATGTGTATATAATGTGTGAACGAGGCTTTGAAAAAGAGCTTGTTCACACATTTTTTTAATGGATTTTCTGCAGGGGTGAACCTGCTGGGAAAAGTTATTATGAATTTAATTTTTGGGGAGGGTATTTACACATGAAGACAGATATGACCAAAGGCAATCCAATGAAAATTATACTGCTGTTCTCGATTCCTGTTCTGATGGGAAATCTGTTTCAGCAGTTCTATAATATGGTGGATACTATTATTGTGGGACAGTACCTGGGCTCGAAGGCGCTTGCGGCGGTTGGTTCGACGGGCTGTATTATGTTTCTGGTGCTTGGCTTTGCAAATGGAATAGCACAGGGCTTTGGAGTTATGGCAAGCCATGCGTTTGGTGCGAAAAAAGAGAAGCTTTTGAAGCATTATGTCGCTTTAGCTATCATTCTTACTGTGATTGTTTCAGTGGTGCTCACGATTCCGACAGTGCTTGCATCGAGGCAGCTTCTTATCTGGCTCAATACACCTGATGATATACTTGTCATGGCTGATGCGTACATAAAGGTCATTTTTGCGGGAATTTTCTGCACCATGTCCTACAATGTGGCTTCCGGTCTTTTGCGAAGTATCGGAGACAGCAAGACTCCGCTGTACTTTTTGATTTTTTCATCTGTATTGAATGTTGTGCTGGACATATTCTTTATCGTGGTGGTGAAGGCAGGCACAGCAGGAGCAGCTTATGCGACAGTTATCTCGCAGGGAATTGCTGCGGTTTTGTCATTTATCGTGATGTTTAAGAAGTATGATTTGCTGCGCACCAGCCGCGAGGATTATTACATGGATTGGAACGGAATCTGGCGCATGCTCTCAATCGGTCTGCAGATGGCACTCAACTATTCAATCACTGCTATCGGAACGATGATTTTCCAGGCTGCGGTCAATGTGTTCGGTTCGCAGGTGGTAGCTGCGTATACCGCCGCATCCAAGGTCAACAATATCGCGACACAGACCATGCCTACACTTGGAACAGCCGCTGCGACTTACTGCGGACAAAATCTAGGAGCAGGAAGATACGACAGGATATTTAAGGGTATGAAGTCATGCTTTTTCATATGTATAGGCTGCGCAGTTTTAGCGGCAGCAATTAACTGCTTTGTCGGACCGTACATGATAGGCTGGTTTATCACATCGCCTACGGCAACGACATTGACTATGCTATGAAATATCTGAAAATCGCGAGCGTATTCATGCTTCCGCTGGCATGGATTTTTGCATACAGAAACGGCCTGCAGGGGCTTAACAAGGGTCTTGTGCCTATGCTTAGCGGTGTGATGGAGCTTGTGTCGAGATGGATTGCAATACTTGCGCTGTCAAAGCCATTTGGTTACGGCGGTGTGTGCTTTGCAGATCCGGCAGCCTGGCTTACAACAGGAATACTGCTTATTGTGACCTACTATGTGTGGGAGATGCGCATGAGAAAGAAGATACAGATAAAATAGATTTCACACAAATTGGTTTATTCGTGGTACAATTAAGCCACGGATAAATCAATTTCATTTACAGAGATAAAGAGGCGGATTGCATGAATTATTATGAGCTTTCAAACACTGTCACCCCTGATACCATTGGATACAAAAATGGCTTATGGCAGAAAAGATATGTGCAGATTTACAGAGTATTGATTGTTGTATGGAGTGTTTTGACATTAAGCTTGTTGTTTGGAATGTTCCATAGGGATGACTATAGTTCAGGAATGATTAAATCATGTTTATTACTCTTTTTTGCAGGTATTATTTTTCTGGTGTTGATGCTGATCGCTGTTGTTAATATATCAGCGAAAAGGACAGAGAATTGGAGCCTTCAGGACAGGCATGATTACAATTTGGCTATGTACAGAACCAGATACAGGAATAATAGGCAGCTTCAGTCAGTTGTGTTGATAGTGATGGCTAAGCAGCAGCTTCTTATGTCAAACTATGATCTGGCCGCACAGGCTCTTGCAATGGTTGATATCAATTGTGTGAAGCTGCCATATTTAAGAGATTATTATTTTTGCAATGCTGCAGTTTTGTTCCTATGTGATAAGCCGGGCTGGCAGGAGTGGCTGGATAAGTGCTATGCTGTGCCGGCGAATCAAAGCAGATGACGGACATGCAGATTGGTGCATTGTTTTTATCAGAAAATGCAAAAATGGATTTGTGTCAGGCAATTTACGCAGACACCAGGATAAAGCATAAGTGGCCGACAGCAATTGTAATTACTGCGATATTGGTGTTGTATGCAGGAATTTTCTATGGAGTAGGAGGCTTACTGTCTCGAGGATATCACTATAGATACTGGTTCGAGCTGTCGTCTGTTCTGATAACATCGCAGGCTGTATGGTCTTGTCGCTTTACTGGATAATCAGGTGGATATTATTCAGTGACAGCGTATCTAAAAAGTCAGAAGGGGTAAGGCTATTCAGAAAAGTAATACTCATAGTCATGTGGCTGTGTTTGATGGCTGCCATGGTTATTAATCTGATAATTTCATTCATCGGCATGGATACGGAGAAAAAGGTATATGCGAATGGTCTTATCTGCATGAGTACTTCGGATGGATATAGTACTGATGAATATTATAACATCAAGGTTGGACCTTTCCTGAGACGAAGTCTGACATTCAAGGAAACAATAAAGTTTGGACTTATAAACTATGATGACAGCACCGATGACAGTGGAAATGATGCTGGTGACAGTGGCGCAAATGACAGTGAGAGCAGCACTGAGAATAATTCACAGCAATTCAATAACGGTTCTGAAAATACAGAAAATGAGAATGCAGGAAATGAGAACGCAGGCGAAAGCCTGGATACAGAAAGCAAGGCCGTATATGATTACATGGCAGCTGCAGGGATACTCTCAGCCGGGGATGCCGGTATTATTCGCAACGGTTCCACCGCTAAAGGTACTTTTTATTCTGTTTTCGAAACCGGCGAGGCGGATGGAAATACGTATGAGAATAGGTTAGTTTATGACAGAGTTTCCGAAAATGGACAGTGTGATTTGTTTGTTTATGAGCAGTTGGTTAGTGGCTCAGATACAAGGCTACTGGGATTTTATGCTGTAAATAAAACCACAAATGAGGTTTTCTCAGCGGATAGAAACTCATGGGGTGGTGTGAGCAGCAGGGAATATCAGGACGCAACAGGAGAAAATTAGGCTGGTACATGTCACATAAACGATGTACTAGCTGGTTGTCTCCCTGCGAATCAGCACAGGCGCTATCTTTTTGTGCGTTGGCGCCAAATCGGGCTCAGGCTTTCTTTGTTTGCGGTTATCCATTTGCTTGACGAGCAAATCCATGGCGGTTCTTGCGATTACATCTATCTGCTGGCCAATGGTGGTGATTGGAATTATGGCTTCGTTGGCAATTGGTGAATTGTCGAAGCCGACTATCTCATAGCTGTCCGGAAAGCAGCCGTATTTTTGTATGACAAGGTTCAAAAACATGTTGGCATATGTGTCGTTTGCCAGGAATACCCCTTTCTTTTTATCAGGATATTTCTCATCTATATTGTTAAAAATCACCTTCATCTGAGAAAATAAATCGTTGTACGAATCACCGGATACGTTCAGGCTGAGCTCATAGGGAATATTGTGCTCGGTACAGGTGTCCTCAAACGCACGGATTCTGTCGTATGCCGGGACATACTTTGGCACATCTACATTGATATGGATGAGAATATCACATTTGTCACGTATTAAAAGAGATGTGGCCTGAAGCGCACCCATATAGTTGTCGGAGGTGACACTGCTTATATGCATGGATTCTCGCTCGATTGCGACAATTGGAATGTGGTATGAAGCAAGCTTTTCAGATGAGAGAGTGTGACTTAGCACGATAAGACCCTCTATCTGATAAGCTAAAAGTTCATCAATGTAGTTTTCTTCCTCAGCCGCCCCCTTGTCACTCATAAAGATGAGAAACTTATAGTGATAGTCAGTGTAGGTGGCTAAAAGCTGTGTGAGCATCTCAGAGTAGTAGTGCAGGTAAAGGTTTGGCACTATTATGCCGACAAACTCGCTCTTACCGTTTGCGAGAACCTTTGCGAGCTTATTCTTCTTATAGCCGAGCTCATCAAGCGCACGGGAAATCTTTTCCTGATTCTTCAGTGTCAGAGAGTCCGGATGATTGAAATATCTTGAAATCGTTGTTTTTGAAAAATGTGTATATTCCGCAATATCTGCAAATGTAACCTGTTTTTTTCCCATGGGATGTCTCCTTATAAAAATTACTTATATTACAAATGTTTATAAACAGTATACAGCGCAATTTCCAAAATATCAACAAAAAAGTAACCGGTTACTTTTTTTGAGAAAAGTATTGACACAGCACAAATGATATTGTATTATCAAATTATAAAGTAACCGGTTACTTTGCCGGTTACGCAAGAGCGTAAATTAAGTAAAAAAGACAAAATGTGAAAAAGAGTGGAGGTCACAGCAAATGAAAGAAAAAAAGCAGTCATTGAAAAGCAAAGTGACATATGTGAAGAAAAACTGGATGTTGTACATATTTTTCCTTATGCCGGCACTTTTACTGACAATTATATTCAAGTATGTTCCGATGGGCGGACTGCTCATAGCATTCAAGGATTACAATGTCATAAAGGGTGTGCTGGGGAGTCCATGGGTCGGGCTTGAATATTTCAAGAGATTTTTATCATCACCTGATTTTATGAACTACCTTATGAATACGTTAAAGGTAAGTATTTACGGATTGTTATGGGGATTTCCGGTACCGATTATACTTGCACTGCTTCTGAATCGTATTCGCAAAGAGGGCATCAAGAAAAAGATACAGCTTCTGATTTACGCACCGAATTTTATCTCAGTTATTGTACTTTGTGGTATGGTTCGTATGTTTTTATCACCAATCGGACCAATGAATAAGATACTCGGCATAAGCACAAACTGGATGACAATGCCGGCTGCATTCAGGACAATCTACATAGCGAGCGGCATCTGGCAGGGAGCAGGCTGGGCTTCAATCATGTACACAGCGGCATTATCCAATGCGAGCAAGGAGCTTGAGGAGGCAGCGAGAATGGATGGCGCAAACATCTTCCAGCAGATGTGGTATGTTGAGCTTCCGGCTATTAAGAATATTATAGTGATACAGTTCATCCTGCAGGCAGGAAATATTATGAGTATCGGTTTCGAGAAAGCCTATGCGTTACAGACAGATATGAACTTACCGGCATCGGAAATTCTTTCTACATATGTATACAGAATCGGACTTTTGAATGGAGACTATGGTTATTCAACAGCGGTTGGTCTTTTCAACTCGGTAATCAACGTAATATTGCTGATTATAGTCAATGCGGTTGTAAAGAAGCTAAACGATGGTGAAGGAATCTAGGAGGAAAGTGCAATGGAAAAAGATATGACGATAAAAATCAAATATTCACGGACTGATAAAATTGTTCTTGGAATTGGATATACACTTCTTGGGTTGTTTGTGCTTGCAATAATTGTTCCGTTAGTATATGTAGTGCTGGCATCTTTCATGGATCCGACAGTACTTAACAATCAGGGACTGAGCTTCAACATAAAGGACTGGACTATTGATGCATACAGACGAGTTCTGGAAAATGACATGATATGGCGCGGATTTTTTAATTCGTTTTTTTACTCAATAGCGTTTGCGGCAATCTCAGTATTTGTCACAATCCTGGCAGCATATCCTATGTCTAAAAAGGAATTTGTCGGAAGAAAATTTTTCAATGTGATTTTTATTATCACAATGTTTTTTGGAGGAGGAATGATTCCTACATTCATCCTTATAAATCAGCTCCATATGGTAAACACCGTATGGGCAATCCTCATTCCGGGCGCTTTCAATGTGTGGAATATGATTTTGGCGAGAACCTATTATCAGTCAGTGCCAAATGAGCTTCGTGAGGCATCAGCCATCGACGGAGCAAATGAAATACAGCATTTCTTTAAGATTATGCTTCCGGTTTGTAAGCCGATTATTGCGGTGCTTATGCTTTGGTCATTTGTAGGAATGTGGAACAGCTACTTTGATGCAATGATTTACCTGAATGACGCAAATCTCCAGCCATTACAGCTTGTACTGCGTTCAATTCTCGTGCAGAATACACCTCAGCCGGGCATGATTGCAGATATCCAGAGTACAGCTGAGATGGCAAAGGTTGCAGAGCAGCTCAAGTACGCTACAATTGTTGTATCAAGTTTACCACTTTTGATTATGTATCCATTTTTCCAGAAATATTTTGATAAAGGAATCATGGTTGGATCTGTTAAGGGCTAACAGAAAGGATGAGTATGGATATGAAAAAAAGAAGCTTCAAAAAATTAATTACACTTTCGCTTACACTTGCAATGCTGACAGGTGTGGCAGGCTGTGGAAAGCAGCAGAGCTTAAATGCTGAGACAAATCCGGACACACCGGTATCAGATGTGCAGTTTCCTCTGAAGGAGAAGGCTGAGCTGTCATTTATCACAAGTGCACCGGCCACATCCACACAGGATCCTAATGAGAGGACTATCTTCAAGAGAATGGAGAAGCAGACCAACGTGCATATCGACTGGACATGCTTCGTTTCAGACCAGTTCTCTGACAAGAAGAATCTGGCATTGGCGCAGTTTGGTAATCTGCCGGATGGACTGTTTAATGCAGGTATGAGTGATTACGACCTGCTCAGATATGCAAAGCAGGGTATCATTATTCCGGTAGAGAATCTGATCGATAAATATATGCCTAATCTTCAGGCAGTTTTTGAGAAATATCCTGAATATAGGACAATGTGTACCGCACCGGACGGACATATCTATTCATTTCCTTGGATAGAGCAGCTTGGTGCAGGAAAAGAGGCAATTCAGGCAATCGGAGATATACCTTATATCAACAAGAAATGGCTTGATTATCTGGGACTTGAGGTGCCGACTACTACAGACGAGCTCGAGCAGGTGCTTATCGCATTCAGAGATCATGCAGACGAGCTTGAGAAAGAGTTTGACATTGAGGGCGGTGTCATTCCTATGTCATTTATTATAAACAACGGTGACCAGGATCCAGCCATCCTCATGAACGGCTTTGGTGAGGGTTATGGTGATACAGGTGACCACTTTGCAGTAACAGATGAGGGAAAAGTCATCTATACTCCTACACAGGAGGGCTACAAGGAGGGTATCGAGTGGCTTCACAAGCTTGTCACAGAGGATTTGATTGACCCTGAGGCATTTACACAGGAGTGGTCAACCTACGTGGCAAAGGGTAAAAACCACAGATACGGGCTCTGCTTTACATGGGACATCGCAAATATCGATAACAACACAGATTATGTCATGCTTCCTGCACTCACAGGACCGGATGGAGTTAGAAACATAACCAGACAGAACAACAGTGAGACCAGTGGATTTGACAGAGGACGATGCGTACTGACATCAAGCTGCAGGGATACGGCTTTGGCAGCCGCGTGGATTGACCAGATGTATGCTCCAATCCAGTCTCCACAGAATAACTGGGGAACATACGGTGAGAAAGATTCGTTTAACATCTTTGAGATGAGTACAAACGCTGACGGCGGACAGATGTTAAAGCATATGGATCTGGGCGATCAGTCACCGGTTGAGGTGCGTGAGGCGCAGTCTGTAAACGGACCGCTTGCTGTTTTAAATGAGTACTATGATGTTTATGTGACAGAGCCTGCAGATGCCAAGTGGCGTCTCGACAACATGCATGAGGCTTATCTGAAGGACATGAACAGTAAGTATGTCTATCCAAACGTGTTCATGAGCATAGATGACACCAACAAGGTGTCACAGTACGACACAGACATCAAGAAATATGCTGAGCAGAAAAAGGCCGACTGGATATTAAACGGCGGCATTGATAAGGAATGGGATTCATACCTTAAGAAACTTGATAAATATGGTTTACAGGATTATCTGAAGATAAAGCAGAAATATTTTGACAGCTATCAGAAATCCCTTGAGAGTACGTCAGAGGGCAAATAGGTTACTGTTCATAATTCTGTATTACCGGCAAAGCAAACAGAATTGGAGGATTTGAATGAGCGAATTATTGGAAAAAGCAAGAAGCTACGAGGCAAAAAAAATAGCTGCTACAGATAAAGAGAGTAAACCTTTGTTTCATATCAGTGCACCGGCAGGATGGATTAATGATCCGAATGGATTTTCTGTCTATAACGGAAAAATTCATCTGTTTTATCAGTACTATCCATATCTGCGTGAGTGGGGACCTATGCATTGGGGGCATAGTACGACAAGCGATATGATTAAATGGGAGCAGCTTCCGTGTGTGATGGCACCTGACGAGGAATATGATAAAAAAGGATGTTTCTCAGGAAGTGCCATTGAGGCAGATGGTAAGCATGTGCTTGTATACACAGGTGTCACAAGTATTAAACTTCCTGACGGCAGTGAGCAGGAGAGACAGAACCAGTGCATCGCATTTGGAGACGGACTTAATTATGTGAAGCATGAGAATAATCCTGTTGTGACAGGCGATATGCTTCCTGAAAACTGCAGCAGAATCGATTTCCGTGACCCTAAAATATGGAAAGAGGATGACACATATTATCTTATAGTTGGAAGCAAGGACTTAAACAATGTGGGACAGGTAGTGCTCTGCTCTTCAAAAAACCTGACCGATTGGCAGTTTGAGACAATCCTTGCGGCAAACAGCACCGGCAAAATAGGTACCATGTGGGAGTGCCCGGACTTCTTTGGGCTGGAGGATAAGCATGTGCTCATCTGTTCACCGCAGAGTATGAAGGCAGACAAATATGAGTTTCATAACGGACACAACTCTGTATATTTTCTGGGGGATTATGATAAAGAAAATCATGTATTTATCAAGGAAGAGCCGCACACACTTGACTATGGCATGGACTTTTATGCACCGCAGACTACACTGCTTCCGGACGGACGCCGCGTGATGATAGCGTGGATGAAGTCATGGGATGCATGTGTCGTTCCTGATTCGCAGGATTGGCAGGGCATGATGACACTGCCTCGTGAGCTTGAAATAAAGGACGGCCGCATCTGGCAGAAGCCGGTTAAGGAAATAGAAAATTATCGTGCAAACAAGTGTCATTATACAGATAAAAAAATAGACTGCTACACGACCTTTGATGGCATAAAGGGCCGCACTCTCGACATGACAGTGGAGCTTTCAGGCGAGGAGTACCATGACTTCACTGTTGAAATGGCATGCGATGATGAGTATAGCACAGCGTTTACCTACAACAGAGTCGCAGGCGTGCTCGAGATTGATCGTACCTGCTGTGGCGTCACAAAGGATGTCGTCTGTGTCAGAAAAATTAAAATCGCAGATACAGACAGAAAGCTAAAGCTTCGTTTCATCATGGACAGACAGTCTATAGAGCTCTTTATCAATGACGGACAGCAGGTCGCAACCACAGCTATCTGTACACCTCTTCAGGCAGACGGAATCTGCTTTAATTGTGACGGAAGTGCTGTTGTGGATATTGAAAAATATGATATAATATGATATAATTTTATAATATGAAAGCATATCAGTAGAGCATACAAATAATAACCGGACAAATTATTGGTCCGGTTATTTGTAGAATAATATACATAATATTTTGACAGGAAAGAAAGAGGTACAATATGGATGTAGTTGCATTAGGTGAATTACTTATAGATTTTACAGAAAACGGTACAAGTGCGCAGGACAATAAGCTTTTTGAGGCTAATCCGGGTGGAGCTCCATGTAACGTGCTTGCCATGCTTCAAAAGCTCGGTCATCAGACTGCTTTCATCGGAAAAGTGGGACAGGATGCGTTCGGAAGGCTGCTTGTTGATGCCGTAAAGGAGCAGGGCATCGACACAACAGGCGTGCGCTATGATGACAATGTACATACCACTCTTGCATTTGTACAGACTGCAGCAGACGGAGACAGAGATTTCTCATTTTACAGAAATCCGGGAGCAGATATGATGCTGACAGCGGATGAGGTGGATTTATCCCTTGTGAGAAACGCAAAAATTTTCCACTTCGGAAGTCTTTCAATGACAGATAAGATCTGTGAGAATGCAACAAAGCATGCAATCGCTGCCGCAAAAGAGGCAGGCGTACTGATTTCCTTTGACCCTAATCTGCGCAAACCGCCTGGAAGAGCATGGACGATGCAAAAGAGAAGATAAGTGGGGCCTGAGTCAGTGTGACATCTTAAAAATATCTGATGATGAGATTGAATTCATGACAGGCGAAAAGGACATAAAGACAGGTGTGAAGAAGCTCATAGATGAGTATCACATTCCGTTTATCTGTGCCACCATGGGCAAAAACGGAAGTATGGCATTTTTTGACGGACATATCGTGGAGGCAGCTCCGTTCCTGCGAGATGACACTGTCGAGACTACAGGTGCAGGAGATACCTTCTGTGCATGCCTGCTTCACGATGTGTTGGAGCATGGTATCAATGACCGGAAGGATGACGATGTGAAAAAGATGCTCACATTCGCAAATGCGGCAGCTTCGCTTATTACCACGAGAAAGGGCGCACTTCGCGTGATGCCTGAGAAGGGTGAGGTTGAGGCTGTAATTAAGTAGTTATAATTTAATACGATAAAAGAGATTATACTCTTCTTAATCTATGTTTAAAAACGTGATTAAGAAGAGTATATTTGTTTCTTGCAGTGCATAATTGTATTGGCTATAATATCATATATAAAACAATGATTTGAGACTATACAGGGAGTCAGATATGGTAAAAACGATTGGTATTGGGAAACAGGATTTTGCTTCTGTTATAGAAGATAATTGCTTTTTTGTGGACAAAACGAGCTTTATAAAGGAATGGTGGGATTCAAAGGATGAAGTGACTCTCATCACGCGTCCGAGGCGTTTTGGAAAAACACTTAATATGAGCATGCTTAACTGCTTTTTTTCAAATCAGTATAAGGACAGGAGCGATTTGTTTGATTCATTGTCTATATGGGAGGATGAGGACTATCGAAAAATTCAGGGTACTTATCCTGTGATTTTTATGAGCTTTGCTTCGGTTAAGGCCGACAATCTGGGAGATGCAAAAATCCAGATAAAAGCACAGATAGAGGCTGTTTACAAAAGGCACAGATATCTGCTTGAGGGGGATACTCTGACAGCAGACGAAATAGCTGATTTTGAAGGAACAAATACCAGGATGGGTGATGCTGAGAGTGGATTAAAATTAAATATTTTGTGTGAGTATTTTCATCGTTACTGGGGAAAGAAGACGATAATTATCCTTGATGAGTATGATACTCCTATACAGGAGGCATATCTTCATGGATATTGGAATGAGTTTACTGCATATATAAGAAGCCTGTTTAATGCAACGTTCAAGACAAATCCGTATATGGAGCGTGCTATTATGACAGGAATCACGCTGTATCAAAGGAATCAATTTTTTCAGACCTCAATAATCTGAATGTAATAACCACGACCTCAAGCAGTTATGCAACGAGCTTTGGATTTACAGAGAATGAAGTTTTTGATGCAATGGAAGAGTATGGTCTGTCCGGTGAAAAAGATACTGTAAAAAAATGGTATGACGGTTTTAAATTTGGAAATCACAGTGATATTTATAATCCATGGTCTATAACGAATTTTCTAAAGGAAAAACAGATAAGTCCATACTGGGCATCTACCAGCTCAAACGGTCTGGTAAATCGTTTGATCAGAACAGCATCTGCAGAAATAAAATCTATGATGGAAACACTTCTGGAAGGCGATTCTGTGGAGGTTAGCATTGACGAACAACTGGTGTTTGAACAGCTCGATAACGATGAAAATGCCATTTGGAGTCTTTTGCTTGCCAGCGGTTATTTAAAGGTTGATTCCTTAGAAAAAAGAGGTCTTACGCTTGAACCGTGGTATCATCTGAGCATTACAAATCTTGAAACCGTAAGTATGTTTTCAAATATGTTCAGAGGATGGTTTAATGCCTCTGTTTCGAATTATAATGGATTCATAAGGGCATTGCTTAGAGGCAATGTAAAGGAAATGAACATATACATGAATGAGGTCGCTTTATCTACCTTCAGCAGCTTTGACAGCGGAAAGCATCCTTCGGGAAAATCTGAACCGGAGAGATTTTATCATGGTTTTGTCTTAGGCCTGCTGGTCGAGCTTAGAGATAAATATGAAGTGCAGTCAAACCGTGAAAGTGGCTATGGCAGATATGATGTGATGATCATTCCACGTGATAAAAATTCGCAGGCTGTAATAATAGAATTTAAGGTTATTGATTCGCAAGAGGAGACATCACTGGATATGACTGCGGATAGTGCTTTGAAGCAGATTGAAGAGAAAAATTATGATGCAAAGCTTTTGGAACGAGGATATAAAAGAGAAGCAATTCAACATTATGGTTTCGCATTTGAAGGAAAGAAAGTATTGATAAAGAAGGCACAAATCTAAATGAAACAAAAATTATCAGTTGCACCAACACTCAAAAACTACGACAAGAAAAATCTCCCAAAGGACATTCTTGCGGGAATCATCATCATGGCGGTTTCGATTCCTATATCGATGGGCTATGCGCAGATATCCGGGCTACCGGCGGTATATGGCTTGTATGGCTCGGTATTCCCAATCATATTTTTGCTCTGTTTTCCACATCACCGCAGTTTATATTCGGTGTGGATGCTGCTCCGGCGGCGCTTGTCGGAGCAGCAGTGCTTGGCATGGGAATAGAGGCAGGAAGCAAAGAGGCCATGACGGTTGTACCGGTGTTTACATTTTTTGTGGCACTGTGGCTTTTGGCATTTTACTTCATGAATGCCGGAAAGCTGGTGAACTACATATCTGCGCCGGTTATGGGCGGATTTATCACAGGCATATGTACTACAATCATACTGATGCAGGCGCCAAAGCTCATGGGCTCTGCGGCAGGAACCGGAGAGCTTTTTGAACTGTCTGAGCATATATGGGAGGCCTTACACCACATAAATGCAGCCGCACTTGTCATGGGGATTGTAGCGCTTGCCATTTTGGTTGTGAGTAAGAGGCTTGTTCCAAAGTTTCCTATGGCGGTTGTGCTCATGGTAACAGGCGCGCTTTTTACATATTTTGGACCGGTAAAGGAGTGGGGAGTGCCGACTCTTTCAGCAGTTGAGCCCGGCATGCCGCGGTGGTATATACCGGATTTCGAGGCAGTTTTTTCAGTTCAAAAGGCCTCAGAGGTAATAGTTTTAAGTCTTTCGGTTGCTGTTGTCATCATGGCAGAGACACTTCTGGCAGAAAACAATTTCGCACAGAAAAACGGATACAGAATAGATGATAACACGGAGCTTTTGGCATTTTCCATAGGAAATATGGCTGCGGCTTTTACGGGCTGCTGTCCGATAAACGGTTCAGTGTCACGAACTGCGATGAGCGAGCAGTACGAGGGTAAGACACAGCTCACAGGGCTTGTTGCAGGCGTTTCCATGATAGCAGTGCTTCTTTTTTGCACAGGCTTTATAGGATATCTGCCGGTTCCGGTGCTCACGGCGATTGTCATATCAGCGCTCATGGGTGCCACGGAGTTTCATCTGGCAAAGAGACTGTGGAAGGTCAGCAGGACAGAATTTTTCATATTTGTTGGTGCTTTTTTCGGAGTACTTATTCTGGGTACGATAAACGGAGTTTTGATAGGAATCATTTTGTCTTTTGCCGAGATGATAATCAGAAGCGCAAAGCCGGCCACCTGCTTTCTCGGTGTGCAGCCGGGACACAGTCATTTCCGCGATATCAGGGAGAGCACAAACATCCACGAGATTGACGGTGTGATTATTTACAGATTTTCGAGCGGCCTGTTTTTTGCAAATGCAAAGGTACTTGTGCGTGATATTGAGGACCACCTAAAGCATGATACAAAAGCTGTCATAATCGATGCCGGAGCTATCGGAAGTATTGATATCACAGGAGCTGACAGCATAGAGTCACTTTACCGCTCACTGAAACAAAAAGGTGTAAAGCTATACATAACAGAGCACATTGCAGAGCTCAACGAGCAACTCAGGAAGCTGGGCTTAGGTTATTTAATTGAGCAGGGCTGTGTCAGAAGGACAATACATATTGCGCTAAAGGATATGGGAATAAACAGACCTTATCCGCTTGAGGGTGGCGTAGATAACGAGGAGCGCAGTGCTTCAAGAAAGCGTGCTGACAACAGAGTGCAGGAGTTTGTCTGGGCGTTTGGCGCCGAGAGTGAGGAGCAGATTGAAAAGCAGATAAAGCTTCAGATAGAACAGCTCAAAAAGACAAAGGATATAGAGGAAATCATGCATGGCCGCTGGGCGCATATGGATGAGTTTGACCAGGATGAGTGGCTGGAGCATCTGGAGGAGCATCTGAAAGAAATCGTCAACATATCAGGAAAGGATGTGCACACGCTTGCGGCAGATATCGAGATGCACCGTCGCGAGGTGCATGAGCGTATAGCAAGAGAGCATCCGGAGCTTGCAGAGCGGTTTGCACAGAGGAGACACCTGCTTGATAAGCATCTGAAGGAGAGAAGGCCTGAGGTCTACAGGATTATCGTGCAGCTAAGGGAGGACAACAAGCATAAATGAACATAAACCAGACACTCAAACAATACTTTGGCTACGACAGTCTTAGAACAGGGCAGGAGGAGCTCATAAACGGCATACTTGCAGGGCACGATGTGCTCGGTATCATGCCGACAGGCGCAGGAAAATCGCTGTGCTACCAGCTTCCGGCGCTTATGCTTAAAGGAATTACGCTTGTCATTTCGCCACTTATCTCGCTCATGTCAGACCAGGTCAAGGCTTTAAACCAGGCTGGAGTGCATGCCGCCTATATCAACAGCTCACTGACCGAAAACCAGATAAGGATAGCACTTTCATATGCCTCACAGGGGCGCTACAAGATAATCTATGTCGCTCCGGAGCGCCTCAACACGCCACGTTTTCTGGATTTTGCCTGCAACGCGGACATATCAATGCTGACAGTTGATGAGGCACACTGTATATCGCAGTGGGGGCAGGATTTTAGGCCGAGCTATCTGGAAATTGCCGGATTTTTAACGAGACTTCCAAGACGACCGATAGTCAGTGCGTTTACAGCGACCGCCACGGAGCGCGTGAAAAATGATATAGTGGCTTCGCTTGGACTTAACAATCCGGTTACTATGGTGACAGGGTTTGACAGACCTAACCTGTTTTTCAGGGTTGTTACAAGAAGGGGAGGCAGTCAGAAGGACAACAGTATCATCAACTATGTGAAAAAGCATGAGGACGAAAGTGGAATAATATACTGCGCAACGAAAAAGAATGTGGATAAGCTGTATACTCTTTTAAATGAGCAGGGCATTTCGGCGGGCCGTTACCACGCAGGGCTTTCAAATGATGAACGTAAGCAGAATCAGGAGGATTTTACATACGACAGAATCCGTGTGATGGTTGCCACAAACGCATTTGGAATGGGAATTGACAAGTCAAATGTGAGATATGTGCTGCATTACAACATGCCACAGAGCCTCGAGTATTACTATCAGGAGGCCGGAAGAGCGGGACGAGATGGTGAGGAAGCGGAATGTGTGCTGTTTTTCTCAAAGCAGGATATCATGATAAACAAGTTCCTTCTGCAGAATAAGGCTTTAGCTGGCGATGTGGCATCCGACATGCAAAAGACAGCCAATGACCAAAGAAAGCTGCAGCAGATGATAAATTACTGTGAGACGGACAAATGCCTGAGGGAGTTTATACTTTCATATTTCGGAGACACAACCCCCTGCATCTGCAACAAATGCAGCAACTGTGTGGTTGTGGAGGATGAAGAGGAGGAGACATACGTTGAAACCGGCAAAAAGCGCAAAAAGGCAGCACAGCTTGCAGGGCTTAACGAGCTTGGTGTTGCGCTATTTGAAAAGCTGCGCAGCGTGCGTACAGAGCTGGCTGCAGAAAAGTCGGTGCCTCCGTATATCATCTGCTCCGACAAGACCTTAAAGGATATGTGCGCAAAGCTGCCGCGGGATAAGGAACAGCTTGCCGATGTGTACGGAATGGGTGAGCAGAAGATACAAAATTATGGTGAATCGTTTGTGACGGCGGTAAATTCATTTGTTGCAGATAACCCAAATCCATCAGGCAGTATGTCCGGCGAAAGACTACAGACTGTTTTAAGCGATGAGGAGGCTGCTGAAACCGGCAGCACGAGAAAAAAGAAGCTTCCGTTTTACATTGAGCCACAGAGGCTTGATGAGGTAGAGCTCACCGACAAATGCAGGCTTACAGAGCTTACGAACAAAATAAATGAGCTGTGTCCTGCGGATAAGGAGCACAAAAAGCTTGCAGCCTCGTTTATAAACGAGCTTCTTATTGCAGAGGGATATCTGGAGGAAGTTACAGAAGACGGGAACAAGATAAAGCGTGTCACCGAAAAGGGACGAAGCGTAGGGATAGATGAGGAAGAGCGCAAGGCAAAATTTGGTGGAAGCTATTACGCTATCACCCATTCGAAGCAGAGCCAGCAGGTGATAATAGAAATGCTGAAAAAACACTATAGCGGAATTAAACCATAGGTGTAAATGGACTTTAGATAAACTGGATATATAAATTTATATAAAATTGGATATATACTTGATGCCACATAAGAGTATTATATACTTTAATTATAACTATTAAGAACTATTGAGAAAAAAACTGATGCATCATGCTTGGATGTAAGCAGCAGATTTTGAATAGTTACATATAATCAAATGGAGGCATTTTATGAGAAACGAAAAAGTTCAAAAACTCACACTTACAGCACTTATGGCAGCTTTATCATATGTCATATTCACATTTTTACAGATTAAGGTCACATTACCGGGTGGCAGCGCCACATCCTTTCACCTTGGCAACGCAGTCGTAGTACTTGCAGCTTTGCTCTTAGGCGGAGTATACGGAGGAATCGGTGGAGCAATCGGAATGACAATCGGTGATTTACTTGACCCGATATATATCACTGGAGCACCAAAGACATTTTTCCTCAAGCTTATGATTGGTGTTATCACCGGTCTTGTAGCACACAAGCTTGGAAAGATTACATATTCAACCGACAAGAAGCATGTATTTAAATGGACAGTCCTTGCAGCATGTGCAGGAATGCTCTTCAACTTTATTTTTGACCCGATTATAAGCTATTTCTACGATATGCTTATCCTCGGAAAGCCGATGGCACAGCTCAAAATCGCATGGAGCGTGACCACAACAGGAGTCAATGCAGTGATATCGGTGATTGCTGCAACAATCGTGTATGTGGCACTGAGACCGGTGCTCATCAAGGCAAATCTGTTTTTCAAGATTGGCAAAGAAAAATAATAGTTACATAATATTTAGCATTAAAACCTGATTATGATGAGACGAGATGAAAATACAAATATATTCGACAGAGTAGCTGAAATAAGTTTATACCATCGGTTTCTTCGTTACAAGCTGACGTGTGAATACTAATGGACAAAATATAATCAATATATAATACTGCAGTTGACATAGCTTGTTAATTGTCATATTATAATTATAGAGAGGTCTCCATTAACCTTATGGTCTTGAATCGTAGAAGAGATGAACATTAAAGAAGGTCTCCATTAACCTTCGGTAATCAATCCGTAAAGAGATGAGCATTAACGAGTGGGAAGCTTAGGCTTCCCACATTTTTAATCTAAAATATAAAGGAGCAGTATTATGTTTATACTAGAGGGAAAGTTGACATTTATCAACATTGAACAAAGTTACCTCAAAAAGCTGCATGATGCATGCTCAGAGGTGTATTATAAGCCAAGCGGTTATGAGAATAAACCATACATAGGGATTTTGATAAACAAAAATGACAGAAAATATGTAATTCCATTATCCTCAGCGAAAGAGAAGCATAAGACATGGAAAAATGTCGATAAAGAATGCTATTTGGTTTATGAAATGGCAAAGAAGTCCAGTATGGCGCAAGGAGATATTTGGGTGGCAGCAGAAGAGGATGATGTAAAGCATATTCTTTCTGTTATGGATATTAAGAAAATGATTCCGATTGTGGATGGTGTTTACAGTAGGGTAAATATTAATCCAGATGACACAGATACCGATGATGTCAAGAAATATAAGGATTTGCTAAATAAAGAATATTCTTTTTGCTTGAAGGTAATTGATGAAGTTATCGGAAGGGCTAACAAGTTGTACGACAAACAGATGGCAACCGGAAAGGTGGTTAAGTTCTGTTGTGATTTTAAGGCATTAGAAGAAGTGGCAGATAAATAGTGGCGGATGGCTCGCATGAGCCATCCGTTTACAACTATATAGAGGGAGGTATTTAGTGTCGTGCAGTTGTCATATTTTATGATTTAACTGCCGCAACAAAATCATGTATCTTTTCCGGATTCTTCCCCGCTTTGTCATCATTTTCCACACCTGATGATACATCGACTCCGTCAGGATGCACGGCTTCAATTGCCATGCGCACATTGTCTGGATTTAAGCCACCTGCGAGCAGCAGCAGCTTTTCATCGCGGGGGATATTGTCAACCAGCTTCCAGTCAAAGGTTTTTCCACTGCCGGGTTCGATGGCATCAAACACATAGCCTGCGATGCGTGAATCGTTGTGATACTTTTCATAGCTGTCCATATCAGAGACATTGAAGGCTTTAAGAATCGGGATAGCTATTGCTGCCTCCGCCTCTGTCTCTGTCTCCGGGATTTCCCCATGTATCTGGACATAGTCAAAGCCTGCAGCCTCAATCTGTCTGACCTGCTCTATGGATGGCGAAACGACAACGGCGACTCTTTTGATGGA
>ERZ859937.367-NODE-367-length-19689-cov-1.927116_pt1 | contig 19689 bp, 10 predicted proteins | sample MGYA00509985_ERZ859937 | MGnify/ENA primary metagenome ERZ859937 (study PRJEB30046, sample SAMN00715169) | human gut metagenome | study: EMG produced TPA metagenomics assembly of the A metagenome-wide association study of gut microbiota in type 2... | reverse complement strand
GCGGCATCACCGGTATTTTTGATGCCTGCCAGGCCGAAGGGATGGATGCATTCTGATGTACCGTAAAGTTATGACCGCTCTCGTTGACATCAGGCGGCAGGATTTTGACATTATCATTACGGCAGACGTTGATATACCAGCTCACCTTATCCGCATCACCGATAATGCTGTTGAGGAAGGCCGCATAGAATTGCGGACGCCAGTGCGCCTTCAGATAAGCGGTTTCATAGGCTACCAGCGCATAGGCTACGGAGTGGGATTTGTTGAAGCCGTAACCGGCGAAGTGCTGCAAGAGCGAGAAAATCTGGTCGCTGAGCTCTTCGGGGATATCATGCAGCTTTTTGGCACCGTCGATAAAGGACTGGCGCATAGAATCTAGCTCCTTGGCCTTCTTCTTGCCCATCGCACGGCGCAGAATATCTGCCTGACCGAGCGTAAAGCCTGCCAGTGCGGAGGTTATCTGCATAACCTGCTCCTGGTATACTATACAGCCGTAGGTCGGCTCTAAAATACTCTCAAGCTCCGGCGTCACATAGCTTATCTCATTTGGATTGTTCTTGCCCTTTATATAGTTTGGGATGAAATCCATAGGACCCGGACGGTAGAGCGAAATACCTGCCACGATGTCCTCAAAGCTCTGTGGACTGAGCTCCTTCATGAAGCTTTGCATACCGGCAGACTCGAGCTGGAATACCCCTTCCGTCTTTCCTGTTCCGATAAAGTCAAGTGTGCCCTTATCGTTGAAATCAATATGGTCGATATCCACATCAATGCCCCTTGATGCCTTGATATTCTTCACGGAATCCTTTAGCACCGTAAGTGTACGAAGCCCTAGAAAATCCATCTTTAAAAGGCCAAGCTCCTCAAGCTGTACCATATTGTACTCTGCGGTAGGGCTTCCGTCATTTGCCCTTCCAAGAGGCACATAATCGCTCGCCACACCCGGATAAATTACCACTCCTGCGGCATGCACTGAAGTATGGTTTGGCAGTCCCTCGAGCCTTTTTGCCATATCTATCATTTCATGCACTCTTGCATCACTCTCGTAAATGCCCTTGAATTCAGGGTTCATCTGAAGTGCCTTGTCAATTGTGATATTCAGCTCCTGAGGCACCATCTTTGCAAGCCTGTCAGTCTCTGCATATGGGAAATCCAGCGCTTTTCCGACTGATTTTATGACACCTCTTGCCGCCATCGTACCAAAGGTGACTATCTGCGTTACCGAATCATGTCCGTACTTCTCCTGAACATACTCTATGGCGCGATATCTCTCCGCATACTCGAAATCCACATCTATATCAGGCATGGAAACTCGCTCAGGGTTAAGAAATCTTTCAAAGAGCAGATTGTATTTAACCGGGTCAATATCCGTGATTCCGGTACAATAGCACACCCTGCTTCCCGCCGCTGAGCCTCGTCCCGGGCCTACCCAGCAGTCGTGCGTGCGGCACCAGTTGATATAATCCCACACGATAAGGATATACTCTATAAAGCCCATGGTCTTTATGATACCAAGCTCATAGTCCATATCTGCATGTATCTTTTTAAGCTCCTCATCACTATACTCGCCACAGCCTATATACTTCTCCCTAAAGCCCTTCTCGCAAAGCTCTGTAAGGAAGGCTTCGGCACTATCATAGCCCTCTGGCACCTCATACTTTGGAATCTTGTAATTGCCAAACTCAAGCGTTACATTGCATCTGTCGGCAATTTTCTGTGTATTCTCAATGGCCTCTGTGGCATATGGGAAAAGCGCTCTCATCTGCTCCTCGCTCTTCACGAAAAACTGCCCGCCATCATAACGCATCCTATCCTCGTCCGACACCTTTTTACCGGTCTGGATGCACAAAAGCACATCATGCGCCTCCGCATCGGATTCGTAGGTATAGTGCACGTCATTAGTACATACTAACCCTATTCCAAGCTCCTTACTCATCCTAAGAAGCTGCTGATTCACAAGCTTCTGGTCATCAATGCCATGATCCTGCAGCTCAAGGAAAAAGCTGTCTTTTCCAAAGCATTCCTGATACTTCCTTGCAATCTCCTTCGCTTCGTCATAAAAGCCTCTGACGATATATCTCGGAATTTCTCCTGCCAGACAGGCAGACAGGCATATAAGCCCCTCGTGGTACCTCTCAAGTGTCTCAAAATCCACTCTCGGCCTGTAATAATAGCCTTCTGTGAAGCCTATTGACACTATCTTCATGAGATTGGCATAGCCTGTATTATTTTCAGCAAGCAGAATCAGATGATAATACCTGTCATCACCGTGACTTGTCTCCCTGTCAAAGCGTGAATTTGGTGCCACATATACCTCGCAGCCTATGACCGGATTGATATCATTTGCCTTTGCCGTCTTGTAAAACTCCACCACACCGTACATATTACCATGGTCTGTGATTGCGGCCGAGTTCATGCCAAGCTCCTTAACGCGCTTTACATATTCTTTTATCTTGTTTGACCCATCGAGCAGACTGTACTCGGTATGGGTGTGAAGATGACAAAATGACATTTGGATTCCTCTTTCTTTTATTTTTGTATCAGCACCCAAGCTCTATGTGTATAAACACCGCAAGCGAATTAGGCTCCTGCATATATGTGATAGTGCCGCCTCTTGCCGTCGGTATGAGATATTTGTAGTCACCCTTCTCAAAAAGACTGTGACATGCAGTATCATAGGTTTCTCTGTCCGAAAACTTGAACGTGATATAGTTAGATGACGTTGTCATGCCCTGTAATGTTTTAAGGTCGTAGGATGTAAAATACAGCCCATTCCTGTAATAATAATCATCCTCCACAGTCGCTTCCTGCGGCAGCATATCCTCATTGTCCAATGTACGTGTAAGCTTTACCACATCAAGCGGCACTCCGAACCAGCTGTATGATATGCCATTTCCCAGATAATCACCATCACCGTAGGTACAGTCCACCGCACACCACGCACCGTCCAGATATACCATATTCCAGGCGTGGTTTGCATCAGATGTGGTGCCTGTCACAATAAGTGAGCTGATACCGGCCCGGTCACACAGATACTTAAACATCATCGCATAGCCCTGACAGACCGTCCTTCCAAGCACTGCTGAGTACATATCCTGGTTGTGAGGAGAATTCTCCTCATACTCGGCATGCTCTATCACATATTCATAGAAATGCACTGCCTTGTCATAATCCGATGCACCTTCATCGATACCTGCCATACAGGCTGACACATAGCCTGAAATCGTACTTATTGCGTTGTCGATATCAGACTCAGACATATTGTATACAGGTGAAAAAATGATGCTGTTTCTCACAATATACTGACTCTTTTCTATGTAGAAAAACTGTGGATTGTCCAGCAGCACAAACTGCTGTATACGGCTAACGTTGTCAGTGTCTGTAGTATTTAACGAAATTCCATCCATGCGCTTTTGCATCATCGCATAAATCTGCCTGTAAATAAGCTTGTCATCATCTGACAGCTTCTCGTAGTAGTAGTGATATTCCCCTGTAAATACTGACTCATCGTACTCTGTCTGTTCGCCGTTTAAATAGTCTGTTGTGGTCTGCATCTGCCCCTTTACTGCCCTGTGTATAGCAGTAGGAAAATCAGCTATAGCACCTGTAAACCCTCCTGCCTTTAAGCATTTTGCAGCGAACATAAAGCAACAGGCAGCAAACACAAGTGCCAATATTGTTTTTAAAAGCTTTTTCATCTATTCCCCCATTTAAATGAACTGTAATCGTTGCCGGTCACACTGTTAGGTGTTACCGGTAACAGCCATAGTAAGCCTGCATATCAGGTACAGTACAAAAAGATGCACCGGATAAAAGGCGTAAAACACATATTTAAGAGAAATTCCTCTTTTTCCATTGTAATAGCGAAGAGGTATAAGCATAAACAGTGCAAAAAACTCTATGGTACCTGAGAAAAGTCCAAGCAGTATGACTGCCACCGCAAATGCAATCTCACGGTTTAAAGAAAGCAGGTACATCATGACAATACAGCCCACCCCCGCTGCTCCATAATCGCAGCAAAACACAAACTCTGCAATAATCATAATAACAAGTACCACTGATACCATTACTATACACCTGATCAGTGTTATAAAAAACCACTTGACTGCAGAGGATGACTTTTCTATTTTATCGACCGACTTAAGCCAGTCAAGCACTGTGATGGCAAGCAAGCCTAAAAGCAGTGTAAAAAACACATTGTTGCTCTTAAATTCGAGCACTGTATTGTTTATTGCAAGGTCAAACGGTATCTCAGAGATAAGCGCGAATATAAACATCCTCGCAGCATATTTTTCCCTACTGTGTGTATATTTGAATCCCTCCACAAGCAGGAAGCAGAAAACAGGAAAGGCCATGCGCCCTATAGAACGCATGACCCAGTAGATATCAATAAGCGTTTGTCCACCTATCCCATTATTTATCATCTGAAGAATAACCGTTGCCGCAGTATGGTCTATGAGCATGGTAAAAATGGCTATAAGCTTAAGCGTGCTTCCACTGATACCAGACTTTGCGATAACTTTTTCCAAAATCCTATCCCCCTGCCATATTTACGGTAATCCTGTCAAGATGCCAGATATCGTCCACATATTCCTGGATTGTTCTGTCTGAAGAGAACTTTCCTACATGTGCGATATTGAGCAGTGCACTCTTTCTCCATGCGCTCTTATTCTTGTAATAATCATTAATCTTCTGCTGTGCATTTGCATATGAGCGGAAGTCTGCGAGGATAAAGTAGCGGTCAGCCACCTGTCCCTGCTGTGGATTGAGCAGTGAGTTGTAAAGCTCCCTGAAAAGCTCATGGTCATTTGGTGAGTATGTGCCGTCTACGAGCTGGTTTACTACCTTTCTGAGCTCTGCATCGCTATTATATACATCAACAGGATTGTAGTCATGTCTGTTCTCATGTGAGATGACCTCATCAGAGCTCATTCCAAAGATAAACATGTTGTCAGCTCCTACCTCATCGAACATCTCGACATTGGCACCATCCATAGTTCCGATAGTGAGCGCTCCATTGAGCATGAACTTCATGTTTCCTGTTCCGGATGCCTCCTTGCTCGCTGTGGAAATCTGCTCGCTGACATCTGCTGCCGCAAAAATAATCTCGGCATTGGATACCTTGTAATCCTCAATAAATACGACCTTGAGCTTGCCGCCGATAGAAGCATCGTTATTTATGACATCAGCCACACTGTTGATGAGCTTGATTGTTTTCTTTGCATTTCTGTAGCCAGCTGCTGCCTTTGCTCCAAAAATGAATGTTCTAGGATAGAAATCCATAGACGGATTTTCCTTAATCTTGTTGTACAGATACATCACATGAAGGATATTCATGAGCTGTCTCTTGTACTCGTGAAGTCTCTTAACCTGCACATCAAAGATAGAATCCGGATTTACATCAATACCATTGTGCTCCTTGATATACTTTGCTAAACGCACCTTGTTTGCTCTCTTAATCTCAGCAAACTCCTGCTGTGCAACAGGGCTGTCTGCATAAGCCTTGAGCTTTGAAAGCAGTGAAAGGTCTGTAATCCAGCCGGCTCCTACCTTCTTTGTCGCCCAGTCAGCAAGTAGCGGGTTTGCATGTGCTAAGAATCTACGCTGTGTGATTCCGTTTGTCTTGTTATTGAACTTCTCAGGGAACATCTCATAGAAATCATGAAGCTCCTGATTCTTAAGTATCTCTGTGTGAAGCTTTGCAACACCGTTTACAGAATAGCCTGCTACGATAGCCATATTTGCCATCTTGACCTGTCCATCATAGAGGATAGCCATCTTTCTTACCTTGTCCTCATTGCCAGGATATCTCTCATTAATCTGAATCACAAATCTTCTGTTTATCTCGTCAACAATCTGGTATACACGAGGAAGCAGTCTCTGGAATATATCAATTGGCCACTTCTCAAGCGCCTCAGCCATGATTGTATGGTTAGTGTAGGCTACACATCTTGTAGTGATATCCCATGCATCATCCCATGACAGATGTTCCTCATCCACAAGGATTCGCATAAGCTCTGCGACTGCAACTGTAGGGTGGGTATCGTTCATCTGGAAAACAACCTTATTCGGAAGATCCTTTAAATCGCTGTGATGCTTTTTAAACCTTGCAAGTGCACGCTGGATACTTGCTGATACAAAGAAATACTGCTGCTTTAAGCGAAGCTCCTTTCCCTTTACATGGTTGTCGTTTGGATAGAGTACCTCAACAAGATTTCTTGCAAGATTCTCCTGCTCCACTGCCTTGTCGTAGTCACCCTGGTCAAAGGACTCGAGAGAAAAACCGTTCTTTGGCTCGGCATCCCATATCATAAGTGAATTGACCACGTTGTTGTCATATCCGACTATAGGCATATCATATGGCACTGCAAGCACCGACTGATAGTCCTTCTGCTCAAAATGAAGCTCTCCGTTTTCATCTGTGCTCTCCTGCACATATCCGCCAAACTTGACCTCGTAGCAGTACTCAGGACGACGAAGCTCGAATGGATATCCGTCCTTGAGCCAGTTGTCAGGCACCTCAATCTGGAAGCCGTCTGAAATCTGCTGCTTGAACATACCATATCTGTATCTGATTCCACAGCCGTATGCAGGATATCCGAGTGTGGCAAGTGAATCCATGAAGCATGCTGCCAGTCTTCCAAGTCCGCCGTTTCCAAGTGCCGGGTCCGGCTCCTGGTCCTCGATAGCATTGATATCCACACCGATTTCATCGAGAGCCTCCTTAACCTCCTTATATGCTGAGAGGTTTATAAGATTGTTGCCGAGAGCTCTTCCCATCAGAAACTCCATAGACATATAGTAAACAACCTTTGGATCATCCTTGTCCATCACTCTCTGTGTGGCAATCCACTCATCCATGATGACATCCTTTACAGCCTCTGATACAGCCTGATAAAGCTCCTGCTGTGTGGCATCATCTATAGTCTTACGATATTTATTTTTCAAATTGTCTGATACAGTCTTAATAAACACCTTTTTGCTAAACGTATTATCTCTCATCTTTTTCCTCCTTATGGCACTAAAAGGGAGCAAATTAATGCTCCCTCTCGTGCAGAGATTATTGTTTTTCAACTGCAAGCTTAACAGCCTCGCCATTAATCTTCCAATCCTTTTCATAGCCCTTAAGTTCGCCTGATTTAATTGATACGGCAAGAACCTCGGTTTTGATTTCATCACCAAACTTTTCAAATACATTTGAAAGCTTCTCATCTGCCTCGTATGTCACGGCGATGTGATCCATGACCTCAAAGCCTGCGTCCTTACGCATTGTCTGGATCTTACTGATGATTTCTCTTACAAAACCTTCCTCGATAAGCTCAGGAGTGAGGTTAGTGTCAAGAACAACTGTGATGTTGTTGTCAGACTGTGTCACATATCCCTCCATCTGAGTCATCTCGATAAGTAAATCCTCTTTAGATAATACAACTTCATCGCTAATACTGTCAAGCTTGAGAGAGCCGGTGCTATTAAGCTCCTCCATAGCCTTATGACCATCAAGCTCAGCCAGAACTGACTTAATCTGGCCAAGGTATTTACCATACTTAGGTCCCACTGTTCTAAGCTGTGGCTTGAATTTGTAGGTGGTGTAGTGTGATACATCATCAGTGAACTCAACCTCTTTTACATTGAGCTCGTCTGCGATGATATCCACATAAAATTCATCCAGCTTTTCCGGAGCCTTTACAAACATTTTACCGATTGGCTGACGGTTTTTGATATTTGCCTCATTACGGCATGCACGTCCGAGTACTACAACCTTAAGTACCTCGTCCATATCAGCCTCGAGCTTTTTGTCAATCAGCTTCTCATCAACTACAGGGTAGTCGCACAGATGGATTGACTCCGGTGCGCTCTTGTCGATAGAGCAGACAAGATTTCTGTAGATATCCTCTGTCATGAAAGGAATCATAGGAGCTGCTGCCTTTGATATGGTGACAAGTGCTGTGTAAAGTGTCATGTATGCGTTTATCTTGTCCTGCTCCATGCCCTTTGCCCAGAAACGCTCACGGCTGCGGCGTACATACCAGTTACTTAAGTCGTCTACGAACTCCTGAAGATACTTTGCCGCCTCCGGAATCTTGTAGTTTGACAGGCACTCATCCACTCCTGCCACTGCTGAGTTGAGCTTTGAAAGAATCCACTTATCCATTACTGCAAGCTTATCATACTCCAGGCTGTATTTTGTAGCGTCAAAATTATCGATATTTGCATAAAGCACGAAGAATGCGTATGTGTTCCAGAGTGTTCCCATGAACTTACGCTGTCCTTCAAGCACGAGCTTTCCTGAGAACTTCTTTGGAATCCATGGAGCTGATGCTGTGTAGAAATACCATCTGATGGCATCTGCACCATATGTCTCAAGTGCGTCAAACGGATCTACAGCGTTGCCCTTTGACTTGGACATCTTCTGTCCGTTCTCATCCTGTACATGTCCAAGCACTATGACATTCTCATAAGGAGCCTTATTGAAAAGGAGTGTAGACTCAGCCATGAGTGAATGGAACCATCCACGTGTCTGGTCAACTGCCTCTGAGATAAACTTGGCTGGGAACTGCTTCTCAAATACATCCTTGTTCTCGAATGGATAGTGGTGCTGTGCAAATGGCATGGCTCCTGAATCAAACCAGCAGTCAAGCACCTCAGGTACACGGTGCATATCCTTGCCACACTCAGGACACTTGATTGTCACAGCGTCGATGTATGGTCTGTGAAGCTCTACCTCTGCTGCCTTTGGATCTCCTGCTTTTTCAGCGAGCTCCGCACGGCTTCCGATACACTCTCTGTGTCCGCATTCACACTCCCAGATATTGAGCGGTGTACCCCAGTAACGGTTACGTGAGATAGCCCAGTCCTGTATATTCTCAAGCCAGTTTCCGAAACGTCCTGAACCGATAGACTCAGGAATCCAGTTTACTGTATTGTTGTTTCTGATAAGGTCATCCTTTACTGCTGTCTCCTTGATGTACCATGACTCTCTTGCATAGTAGATAAGAGGCTTGTCACATCTCCAGCAGTGTGGATACTCATGCTCAAATTTCGGAGCATCAAAAAGCTGCTTTCTGCCGCTTAAGTCCTTTAATACCTCAGGATCTGCATCCTTTACCCACATACCGGCAAACGGAGTTTCGGCTGTAAGCTCTCCCTTGTCGTTTACAAACTGTACAAATGGAAGGTCATAATTTCTTCCGACATTGGCATCATCCTCACCAAATGCAGGAGCGATATGAACAATTCCTGTACCGTCTGACATAGTAACATATGTGTCACATGTCACGAAAAAGCCCTTCTTGCCCTGCTTATCAGCAACCTGCTTAGCGCAGTCATAAAGCGGCTCATACTCCTTGTACTCAAGATCCTTTCCTTTGTATGTCTCAAGCACCTCATATGCCTTCTTGCCTGCTTCTGCGTCCTCTTTTGAAAGAAGCTGCGAGAGCACCTTGTCTGCAAGTGCCTCTGCCATATAATATGTGTAGCCGTCAACAGCCTTTACCTTTACATATGTGTCATTAGGGTTCACACAGAGTGCCACGTTGCTTGGAAGTGTCCATGGAGTTGTGGTCCATGCGAGGAAATATGCATCCTCTCCTACTACCTTAAAACGTACTACTGCTGATTTTTCTTTGACTGTCTTGTAGCCCTGTGCCACCTCCTGTGCAGAAAGCGGTGTTCCACAACGAGGACAGTAAGGAACAATCTTGAAGCCCTTGTAAAGAAGTCCCTTGTTCCAGATTTCCTTGAGAGCCCACCACTCTGACTCGATGAAATTGTCGTCATATGTGACGTATGGATTATCCATATCAGCCCAGAAGCCTACTGTGTTGGAGAAATCCTCCCACATACCCTTGTATTTCCATACAGACTCTTTACACTTCTTGATGAATGGCTCAAGTCCGTAGTTCTCAATCTGATCCTTGCCGTCAAGGCCGAGAAGCTTCTCCACCTCAATCTCAACAGGAAGTCCGTGTGTATCCCAGCCTGCTTTACGTGGCACATATTTGCCCTTCATGGTCTGGAATCTTGGAATCATATCCTTTATGGTACGTGTCTCAACATGTCCGATGTGAGGCTTTCCGTTTGCTGTAGGAGGTCCATCATAGAATGTGTATGTCTCTCCTTCTTTTCTGTTTTCCATAGATTTTCTGAAGATATTGTTCTCTCTCCAGAACTGCTCTGTCTTCTTCTCGCGTTCAACGAAGTTCATATTGGTGTCAACTTTGTTGTACATGACTATCTCTCCTTATTCTATATTGTTCGTAAACATCCCGGTTTATGGAATATTCACAAAAAAAGGCACACATTCCTGTAATTAGGAACGCGTGCCTGATACGTCTATACCACCTATTACAATGTACTTAAGGGAAATACCCTTGCATACCCGCCCCTGTAACGTAGGGAATACGTCAGAACCTACTCTCGCAACGCTGTATGGCGATTTTAGCCTGCGGCTCAGAAGTGATTTTCAAAACGGCTCTACTCATACCGGCTCTCACCTGTCCCGGCTCTCTTTGACTTTCCTGCCATCTCTACTGTCTTCGTCACTGCCTTTTACTAACTGTGTTTAAGTATATAACTGAAAAGCCACTGTTGTCAAGATGTAATTGATTCTGTAATAATTTGATAATAATTAACTCTAATAAATGCCATCATACTCAAAATTCTGATAATCAAAATCGTCATAATCATAAGAATCATAATCATAATCGTAATCATCATAGGAATCGTCCTGATTATAATACTCATAGCCCTCATCAAAGCCCTTCATGAACTCCTTTTCAAAATCTGTGCTTGCATTTGAGCCTGCCACAACCCAGAATATGATGCTGACTATAACTGAGATAGCTGCTGTTGCTATACCAACTATACCAAACACCTTGTTGTTGCCCTTTATGATATGTATAATACCAAAAATGATAGCAAGCAGAGCTGTCACATAATTGATGCATGTACAAAACAGTACAATAGATGCGATTCCAAGTACCAGAGAAGCTATACCAAAGCCATTGCTGTTCTTTGGCGGCTGGTTGTATGGATTAGCTCCATACTGTGGCTGATTGTAGGCTGTCTGTCCGTATGCGGTCTGATTGTAGCCACCCTGTCCGTTTGGCTGCTGGCCATACTGCGTCTGTCCGTAAGCTGACTGATTAAATGAGCCCTGAGCATATGTGTTCTGGTTGTATGTACCCTGGGCATTTGGATTCTGATTGTATGCACCCTGGGCATTTGGATTCTGATTGTATGTACCCTGATTTGCATAACCATATGCACTGCCCGGATTATTGACATATCCGTCTGTGCTGCCTGTCTGGTCTGATGCCTGTCCATATGCATACGCATTGCCACTGCCCTGCTGGGATACCGGCTGACCATATGTGTCTGTCGGCTGGCTGTATGTGTCATGTGGCTCGCTGTATGTGTCTGAGCCATTTGCTGTTCCTGCTGACTGCCCGAATACACCTGTATTGTCCGGTGTGCCTGATGACTGGTTGTCATTGTTCATAAAATTGTTATCGTCCATAACTTCCTCCATATATCCTATGTTTATGTTTCTATTGTGTTAGAAATATTTTATCATATATTACGATAATGTAAATATTTTTTTATAATAAAAATATATGTAAAAATGGCAGGAGCTAATGCACTCCTGCCATGAATATGAAAATCATATTTACTGCTCCTGGAAATCATATTTCTGTCCAAGTACTTCCTCGCTCTCCTCAACAGAGTTTTTGAGGTCATCCGCAAGCATATAGATATTTTCCAGTACCTGCTTGCACTTTGCCATGCTCTCGACTGTGGTATCAGCCATGCGAAGTCCCTCTGTTGAAGAAGCTGCGACCTCTTCTCCGGTAGCTGAAAGGTGTGTGATATTGTCTGATATGACTGTTGTTGAATCAAGAATCTTTTTGATACTCTCCTCAGCCACATTGCTATCCTTCATCAACAGCTCAACGGCCTCTCCCATTGCATTAAACTTGTCTCTTGTATCGTCGATAAGCTCATTCTGCTTCTCTACCGATGATACTGAGTTCTCGATACTCTCGTTGGCACGCCTTGTGTCCTCATTGAGCTTGTTTATAATCTCTGTAATATTGGCTGATGCATCCTTTGTCTGCTCTGAGAGCTGTCTGATTTCATCTGCTACTACCGCAAAGCCCTTTCCGGCTTCACCTGCCCTGGCCGCTTCAATTGAAGCATTGAGAGCAAGCAGATTTGTCTGGTTAGAAATATTGATAATCGACTCAACGAAGCTCTTTACATCCTCTACCTTGGCTGTAAGACTCTGGATAACTGACACTGTAACATTGCTTGCCTCTGCCACGTTGTGTGCCTGCTCCTTGAGTTCTTCCACAACATCAGCTCCCTGCTTTACGGTCTCATCAGTCTGGCGTGAGGCATCTATCATAGCCTTGATTCCACTCTCTGCATTGTCTGTATTTCCCTGAATATCAACACACATAGCTGCCTGCTTCTGGATAGCCTCCGCGGTGCTCTCTGTGCTGTCTGCTATCTCCTGGATTGAACTATGGCTCACCGCAACCGCCTCATCGAGATCATTTAACATGGCCATAGCCTCGTCAAAGTGCTTTGAAATATTCTCCGCAACTATTACCATCTTCTTATTGCTGTCCACCTGTGCCATAGCAGATTCTTTGATTTCTTCCATATTTTCATCGAAGAAATGGGTAAGAAGAATCGTGATGCTGTCTGACGCATATCCCACAAGTACAAGTACAAATACTGCTATCACATCATTCTGAAGAACTGTACCCCCTATTCCAAGCTGCATTACAAGCCTGATGACGCTGGATATGATTATTACTGCGTTCATCACCATCATCATCTTTATATCCAGATATATCATCGCTGCAATAACAAGCGGCAGGGCATATGTCCATGTACCGATTGTTGAATTGATCAGTGCGATAATAAAATATCCTGCTGTCATGGCGCTTACAAGTATAAGCGCACCTGTTCTGCTGTCTCTTTTTGTAATAAATGCAATTACAGCTATTACTATTACTGCTATTGCCGCAACAAGCTGTATACTTATCCTGGTAATATCAGCATCTTTTGTCCCAACTGCTGCAAATAACGTAAATGCTATATATGCAAATACTATGATTACCGCCATGAATACACGTTTATTGGCTCTGCTATACTGTTGACTATTCATAAAATCCCCCTTCTTTTGTTTGAGTTTTTAAAGTAGTTTTATTATACAACAGTTTTTTATAATAATCCACTACTATTTAGTGCCAACGTACCATTTTTCTCATTTTGCTCCTGGTTTGAAGAAAATTCTCCTTTCAAATAAACATTTACACAAAAACACCCGGCAGTTATCCTGCCGGGCATTCTGTAAAAAAATATTTATTCTTTAACTCCACCAAGTGTAAGTCCTGTAACAAAGTATTTCTGTAAAAACGGGTAAATACATATGATCGGAAGCATTGTTATAATTGTTGCTGCGGCACGAACTGAGGTAGGTGTAACTGCGCCTACAGCATTTTTCAATGTTTCTGCTGATCCTCCCTGATTTGTTACAGCTGAAAGAAGCTTCATAAGCTCATACTGTAATGTAGTAAGCTTTGTATTCATACGGTTATAAAGCATTGCATCAAACCATGAGTTCCACTGTCCTACTGCTACGAATAAAGCTACTGTCGCATATACCGGTTTGCAGAGAGGTGAATAAATCTTCAGAAAAATGGTGGTATATCCTGCACCGTCAAGCTGCGCTGATTCCTCTAAGCTGTCAGGAATTCCATTCATATAGGTCCTGATAACGAGCATGTTAAACGCACTGACCATTCCAGGGACTACATAAACCCAAAAACTATTGGTAAGCCCAAGTCCCTTGTACAGGAGGAAGGTAGGGATTAATCCACCATTGACATACATTGTGATAACCCAAAACAGGGATAAACCTCTTTTGAACAAAAATCTTTTTCTGCTGACTATAAAAGCAAGGATTGCATTTGCCACCAGTGCTAAGACTGTTCCAATTATTGTTCTGGCAACAGTAATGTATGCTCCTGTTATAAGATTATCTTTTTGTAAAACCGTTATATAATTCTTCCAGGTAAACTTTCTTGGTAAGAGGTAAATTCCACCTCTTAATGCATCTGTACCATCATTAAGCGATATCGCAAGTGTATTAAGCACCGGATAAAGCGTTATGATCAAAAACAGTACCATAATGATGCAATTTACAATTGGAAATATACTTATCTTCTTTTTCTTTTTGCTCTTTACAGAGCCTGCTGTTATATCTGCCATCGTACAAGACCTCCTTAAAACAACTGCTCTTCACCATTATGTTTGGCAATTTTATTTGCAATAAATATAAGAATTATACTTACCACACTCTTGAATATACCTGCTGCAGTACCTATTGCATAATCTCCCTGGCTTATGCCCCATTTAAGTACATAAATATCAATAGTCTGTGATACTTTCTGTATCAGACCGTTTCCTAAGAGATACTGTATCTCAAATCCTGCATTTAAAACATTACCTACATTCATAAGAAGAAGGATTATGATAGTTGGTTTGATTCCCGGCAGTGTTACGTACTTGATCTTTGCCCAGCGTCCCGCTCCATCAATAGATGCTGCTTCGTAAAGTGAAGGATCTATTGATGTAATGGCTGCAAGATATATGATTGCATTCCATCCTGTTTCTTTCCATACATTGGCAAATGCCACTATCGGCCAGAAATATCCCGTATGTGCGAAAAAGTTTATCGGTTGGTCTATAATATGCATATTTACAAGGAACTCATTTACAATACCTGTTCCTGAAAGCATATCGTGTAAAATACCTGTTACAATGATCCATGAAAGGAAATGTGGAAGATATGATATAGTCTGTACTACTTTCTTTCCACCCTTTGATGCAATCTCATTAAGTAAGATTGCAAATGCTATGGCTGTGACAAAAGTTACAACCAGATTGATAACGCCCATTGCGAGTGTATTTCTTATAACACGGATAAATGTCATATCCGAGAACAGCATCTTGAATTTGTCCAATCCAACAAATGCAGAATGAAATATACCAAGTCTTGGTTTGTAATCTGAAATGCCATTGCCCAGCCAGCGAGCGGCAGATAATAGAATACGACTCCATATGCCACCATTATTGCTGCCCAGAACAGCAGCACTTTCTGGCGTTTGACTTCTTTCCATGTAATTTTTGTTCTAGGTTTTCTGACCTTTTCTTTTTTATTTTCTCTCGTTAATGACATGACACCACTCCTTAAAAGGCAGCAGGCAGATAAAACGCTATTACATCTGCCTGCCTTAAATTTCATTTAAGCTTTATTTGAACTTAGCAGCCTGCTCTAATCTTTTATCAAGCTCAGTCTGTAATTCATCCAGGAAATCCTGTGGATTGCATGCATTGTATGCATCCATGTATGTATCCCATGCTTTGTCAAAGTTTTTTGCCATAACAACCTGTGGAAGCTGCTCATGCTTAACTTCGCCAATCTTTGTCCAGGCTACTCCACCAGGAGTGCTTGTGTTAAAGTTGTTAGAGTATGACCACATCGGATACCAATCTCCAGGTGCATCGTTTGTTCCAAGCATTTCAACATATGTCTTAACACCATAGGCATCGAAAGCTTCTTGTACATCACTGTTAAGACCATCATAGAACTCTCTTGCCTGTCCATCAGGTTTGTTGGCATTGATTCCATCATCACTTGTTCCATTGTACTGTGGGAAGTATGAGTATGAGCATAAATGAGAAGCCTTGTATGCTGTATCAGAAGCCTGCTTTCTCTCATCTGCTGTTCTGTAGAACTCACCATTCTCATCTACTTCATAGTCAGTACCCTTGACACCCCAGAATCTTAGATTGTGGATATCCTGATCAAGAAGATCATTTACAAACTTCATGGCCGCATCTACATCATCACAGGCTGTTGTAACAGCAAGACCTGTTGCCTCGTTGAAAGCACCGCCTGCATTGTGCCACTGATTGTCACGGCCGTCGATTGTTACAGGTACCGGAATGTAATCGCATCCCTGCTCAGCAAGACCTGCCTGTTTAATTGCATCACCTGCTGTGTATGCAAAATCCCACCACTGGTCAATCATTCCAAGTACACGTCCTGTAGAAAGCTTAGAGATATATTCATCATATGTCTGTGTGAATGACTCAGGATCTACAATTCCCTTATTATACTCTTCATTGAGCTTCTTGAAATATTTAACTGCTGTATCAGATGTATTATAGTCAAGTACTTTCTTTGTATCAGGATCTACCATACATGATCCATCGTTTGGATATCCGTCAAGGAACTGTGGTGCATTCTCAAGACAGAAATATCTCCAATCTTCACAAAGGATTGTATATGGAATATTTTCTGTTCCATCAGCCATTGTTGGATTTGCTTCATTATATTTCTCGATGAGGTCAAAATACTGATCCAGTGTCTTGATCTCCGGATAGTTAGCCCATTTAAGTACTCTTGCCTGGATCCAGAATGCCTCGTCATTGTGTGTGCAGACTTTCTCGTCTCCCTTTATGCAGCTAAACTGTGGTATCCAGTAGATATGTCCGTCATCCTGACGAAGTTTTTCCCACTCAAGTTCTGTGAAAAGATTTTTGATGTTTGGATATTTCTCGATGTAGTCATCCAATGGAACAAGTGCACCTGCTTCATATAACTGCTTCTGTCCACTTGCACCTTCAATGAAATCAGGATACTCGCCACCTGCGATCATTGTTCCGATTGCCTCATCTGCTGTCTGTCCGGTAAGCCAGGTTTCCTTTACCCTTACACCTGTCTTTTCCTCGATGATCTTCTGGATTTCATTATCATCATTGATTTCAGATCCCGGTACAGCAAAGAATGCATCAAACTCTTTCGCACCTCCAGAGCTACCTTTTTTGCCACTATCATTACCACATCCGGCAAACATTGTTGCTGCCATAGTAGCCACAAGCAGCATGCTTACAATTTTTTTTCTTCTCATATTGTAATGTCCTCCCTTTTGATAACTTAATTTTATACTTTTTAAGTTTTCAAACAATCGGAGTAACTATAGTCAAAAACAGGGTAAACTATAGTTTCTCGAAAAAACTATAATTTACCCTGTTTTGCAGTAATATATATTATTCTCCACTTTGCATCTGGCGTCTGAAACGCGCCGGCGTACAGCCTTTTACCTGTATAAACCTGTTCACAAAATAATCCATATCATGATATCCGACTTCCTCTGCTATCTGTATTATTTTCTTATCAGTCCTAAGCAGAAGCTCTGCCGCCCGTTCCATCCTGTAATTGTTCAGATAATCCTTAAAGGACTGTCCGTATTTTTTTCTGAAAAGCTGCCCTAAGTATGCACTGTTTACATAATACTTCTCACTCAGGCTCTTAAGCGTGATGTTCGTGGCATAATTGTCTCTTACTTCCTTTTCTACCATGCCGATCACACCTCTTGACACATTTTTTCTAAGCTGTGACAGATAATCACCATACTCACAGCAAAATCTGGTCATATGTGCACGGCTTCCCCTCTCAATACCGGTCTTAAAGCTGCTCTCACTTATGAGTCGCAAAATCTCCTGCTGATTTACATTATCATCCTGCTCACTTGCCAGGTGTATAAACTGAAACAACAGATAATTAATATTTAAGTTCATGCTTTCCCCATTCATACCCATGCTGGACATCTCATCATAAAATGTGGCAACTGCATTTCTTATCTCAACATGGTTGTTCTGTTCCACTGTCCTAAGCAGCTTATCCAGACTATCTTTACAAAGCACTATTCCATCTGCCGATATCTTTACTTCATCCTCATAGTAATATATGCTCTTTACTATGCGAAAGCCCTGAAACGACCTGAGCATACATGCATTGCCGTATGATCTGGCTATCTTTGATATATCTGATACTTTTCTTCCGACCAGCATAACTATATTCTTTTGTGTATTATCACATATATACCTTCTCAGATCCTCCAGATATTTTCTCTCGTTTTTTGCGGCTTCCTCTGCCATATAATCTGAGAATATAAAGCCTATGTCATACACTTTTTCATTTACCGATACATCAAATACACAATGTGCCGAATCAGCCCCCAGAAAAGCAACACAGCTTTCGTACATCTTGCGCTGTAAGCTTCTCATATCACTATCGAGTATCTCATCACCTGCCGGAAGCTGCTCCATCTGTATCTCAACATACCTTGCTCCACCCTCACACCTCATATTTTCTTTTACATAGTTCAGGTTTACTTCATCATATTTGCCCCGTATCAGAGATATCAGGTGTCCTGCAAGGTATGCCTGTTTCATCTTTTTGTTATCCTCGTCGATCTTGTTTTTCTCGTTTTTAAGCACAAGAACTTTGCTTAGTACCTTAAGCAGCATCTCCTTGTCCACCGGCTTTAGTATGTAATCCGTACAATCATTCTGCATAGCCTGCTGCGCATAGCTAAAATCTGCATAACCGCTTAATATCACAAAATACACATCTGATTTTTTATCTTTTCTCAAAGTCTCAAGCAGCTCAAGTCCTGTCATCTCCGGCATCCTTATATCGGCTATGACCAGATCCACATTCTCATTTTCAAGAAACTGCAGGGCTTCCTTTCCATTTGAGGCCGTTCCTGCTATCTCAAATTCTTCATTTTCCCAATCAATGATCACCTTAAGCCCCTGTATTATGAAAGGCTCATCATCCACCAATAATACTTTAAGCATTTTAAATCTCCTTATAAATATGTTTCCGGTATTTTTATCATCACAGTCGTACCGCAACCTTCCTCACTGTCCACATCAAATACTGCTTTAGATTCCGTTACCATTTTGATACGCAGGCAGGCATTTATCACACCCACTCTGCCACCGTTCTTTAACATATCGATATCTGCATTTTTCATGTTACTTTTCATTTTTTCAAGAGCATCCGGATCAATTCCGCTGCCTGTATCCTCAACCTCTATATGCATGAACCCGGCTTTTTTGAATATACGCACAAATATCCAGCCCGGAGCAGCTTTACTTTCTATGCCATGCACACAGGCATTTTCAACAAAGGTTACAAGCGTAAGTTTTGGCACCTGACATTCCATGCAGTCTGCTTCTATATCTATGTTATAGTTCAGCCGCTCGCCAAACCGGTATTTCTGCAATGCCAGATAGGCTTTTACAAATTCACATTCCTTTGCAACGGTTACAGCATCATTTCCCCACTCCACATACTGTCTTTGCATGATTGCGAGTTTTTCAACCATATCAGCCGTCTCATTTTCCCTTTTCAGCAGGCTGTGCATTCGTATGCTCTCAAGCGCATTAAACAGAAAGTGCGGATTTATCTGGCTGTGCAATGCAAGAAGCTCTGCATTTTTCTGACTTACAAGCATCTCCTGTTCTTTTATCTTATTCTTATATACAGTCTGGATCAGCTCATTTGTGCGGCTTACCATCCTGTTGTAATTTTTTATCATGCTGCCGATCTCATCTTTGCTCTCCCTGTCAGTCATAGATACAAGCTTTTCGCTGTCAACCGACTTAAATACCTTTGAAAGCCGTAATATCCTGCTCGTAAAGGAATGGTTAAAGATACTGACCAGACAAAGTGGAAAGAATACATTTATAAGCATCAGAAAAACAATGATCGGTGCATTGTGCATAAGCATGCTCCATATATTACTGCGTGTCTCT
>ERZ859937.366-NODE-366-length-19698-cov-1.534032_pt1 | contig 19698 bp, 18 predicted proteins | sample MGYA00509985_ERZ859937 | MGnify/ENA primary metagenome ERZ859937 (study PRJEB30046, sample SAMN00715169) | human gut metagenome | study: EMG produced TPA metagenomics assembly of the A metagenome-wide association study of gut microbiota in type 2... | reverse complement strand
TGAATATGAAAACAATGAATTATTCTATAATCAGATGTATCTGTGCATTGGTCATCGGTGTGTTGCTGGTGGCATGGCCTGAGGCTGCCATTCTTTATCTGGTTATTACAATCGGTGTCCTGTTTCTAGTACCGGGACTCTTTTCTGTATTTGGGTATTTGATTCGTGGCAAGCAGGATGGCAGCAGTTTCCCTATTGCCGGGCTTGGTAGCCTTTTGTTCGGATTATGGTTGATGATTATGCCGGCATTTTTTGTCGGTATTCTGATGTATGTGCTGGGTGCTGTTTTGGTACTGGCGGGAATCAGTCAGATTGTGAATTTGTCTGCTGCGCGTAGTTGGACGGTGGTACCGGGAGGTTTCTTTGTGATACCTGTGTTGGTGCTGATTGCAGGTATTGTGGTATTATTTAATCCATTTACGGCGGCGGCTGTTCCATTCATCATTCTGGGAGTGAGCAGCATTGTATACGGACTGTCCGATTTGATAAACATCATCCGCTTCCGTCAGAAGAAAGAACCGGGTATGCCTGAAATAGAGGATATTACTCCTATAGAAGAGATAAAAGACTAATCCGATTGATATGAAAATACGAGGGGGCTATATTTTATATCTTTTGATTTTATGTGCGGTTGTAGGTTGTAAGGGAACTTCTTCACCTTCCACCGCATCCGAAACGGATAAGTATGCTGGGACATGTGAGGGGGAAAAAGCGAAAGCTATTTTGTGGGTGGATTATAAAAGAGGACGTAAGATAGCGGACGGGACTCCGATAAGAACGGTAAAAGTCTATGCGGATGTTCATGCCGATGGAAGTTTGAAAGTGCTTTCTTGGTGTAAAAAGCAGCCGATGAAGGTAGAAAATTACTTATTGAAAAGGGTGGCAGTTTACCGGATCAGGAAAGAAATGTTCGAAGGGGGGTATCTGAAACCGGGAGAACAGTATTTGCAGTTGCGCTATCTGCCGGGAGAGGTGAAATAATATGTTGTAGGAAGCATTGAAATTCGTAGAAAAAGGTTTTTGTTTCTTTTATATTTCGTATCTTTGTGTAACACAAATTGTTAGAAATATGAAGAAACAAATCTTATTGTCTTGTGCTCTTGCCTGGGCTGTGATGGCAGGTGCTGAAACGATTGACATTACTACTTTCCGTTATGCCGGACCCTACATTGTACAGGCTCCTTTTCAGGTAGACAGCGTGGATGTGAATTCAAAGACTTTTGTATCCGGACGTCTGTTAGATACTCATCTTTCTGTGGACGTATTGCAGCAGGGAACTTTATTTACAGGCGGAGTTTTGCCGGGAAGTGACTCGGGATATGCCTTGCACATGGTGGGCTTTGTGTTGGAGAATACTCGTTATGCTACGGCCAAGTTGAAGATTGACGGTCTGAAAAAATACCAACTTTATGTAGATGGAAAGAAGCAGGAAGGAACTGAACTCGCTTTGGAGCCGGCCACCCATTCTGTAGTTGTTAAATATCTTTCTGAAACAGGGAAAACAGATTCCTTGAAAGTGAGTGTGGATACGGATCAAGAGGGAAGCATTTCACTTAAGCAAGATAACAAAAAGCTATATACTTTGGCGGATGTGTTGCATGGAACTCGTTTTGCCGGAGTAGGACTTTCTCCTGATGGCAGATATCTGATTACTAATTATCGTACGACTTGTGTAGGTGGCCGGTCGGCCGGCAGTACGCGTATTACTGAACTTGCCAGCGGTAAGGTTTTGGCGGAGCGTACTGAGAATATGCAATGGATGCCTCGTTCTAACCGTTATTATTATACCCGTACAGGAGTGGATGGCAGGCAGCTGATAGTTGTGGATCCGCTTACCGGAATGGAAACTGGCTGGTGAATAAATTACCTGACGGGTATTTCCAGTTCGCACCTACGGAAGACTACCTGCTTTTCACCATGACCCAGGAAGACCGAAAGAACGTAAAGAAATTTATGAGGTACTGGAACCGGATGACCGCCAGCCGGGGTGGCGTAACCGTTCTTATCTGGCTAAATATGATTTGAAGACCGGTTTGTTGCAGCCACTGACTTTCGGTTATCACAATGTCTGGGCTGCCGATATTTCCAATGACGGCCGGTATCTTTTGATGATGACCAGTCAGAGCCGTCTGACCAAGCGTCCTACTACTTTATTCTCACTATATCGGTTGGATATGCAGACTTTACAGGCGGAACTGCTGATAGATAAAGATGGTTTTATCAGTGGAGCCCGTTTTTCACCTGACGGAACGCAGGTATTGGTATCCGGCTCGCCTGAATCGCTGGGTGGAATAGGGAAAAATGTAAAGGAGGGGCAGACTCCGAGTATGACGGACGGTCAGCTTTATTTGCTGAATATAGCTGATAAGAGGGTCACTCCGCTGACGAAAGATTTTAATCCCAGCGTACAGCGTGCCGTGTGGAATAAGGCCGACGGGCAAATATATTTCACGGCCGAGAACCGTGACTGTTACAGTTTGTACCGGATGAATCCCGCTGATGGGAAAATTCTGCAACTGGAGGTTTCAGAAGATTTGGTCAATTCATTCTCATTGGCGCAAAATGCTCCGGTTATGGCCTATTATGGACAAAGCGCCTCAAATTCCGACCGTTTGTACACCATGAATACCAAAAAGATGAAATCATCTTTGTTGGAAGACTTAAGTAAGGACATCTTGAAAGATGTGGAGCTGGGCGAATGCAAGGCTTGGAGTTTTACCAATTCGCGTGGTGATACCATTTACGGCCGTTATTACCTGCCGCCTCATTTTGACGCTAACCGGAAATATCCTATGATTGTGAATTATTATGGTGGGTGCAGTCCGGTCAGCCGTAATTTTGAAAGCCGTTATCCGCATCATGCATACGCGGCATTGGGCTATGTGGTGTATGTGATAGAACCTAGCGGTGCTACCGGTTTCGGACAGGAATTCTCTGCCCGCCACGTCAATACAGCCGGGGAAGGGGTGGCACAGGATATTATAGAAGGTACAAAGCTGTTTTGTAAAGAACATGCTTTTGTCAATGACAAGAAAATAGGCTGTATAGGTGCGTCCTATGGCGGCTTTATGACACAATACCTGCAAACACAGACCGATATTTTTGCAGCGGCCATCTCTCATGCCGGTATCAGTGACCATACCAGTTATTGGGGGGAAGGATATTGGGGATATTCGTATAGTGAAGTTTCCATGGCGGATAGTTATCCGTGGAGCAATCCTGATCTTTTTGTAAAACAAGCCCGTTGTTCAATGCGGACAAGATACATACGCCTTTGCTGTTCCTGCATGGTGATGCGGATGTGAATGTACCGGTGGGAGAGAGTATTCAGATGTTTACAGCACTGAAATTGCTGGGACGCGAAACAGCTTTTGTGGCGGTAACGGGGCAAGATCATCATATTGTAGACTATGGCAAGAGGATCCAGTGGCAGAATACAATCTTTGCCTGGTTTGCCAAATGGTTGCAGGACGATGCGACTTGGTGGAACGCTATTTATAAGCCAAAAACTTATAACTTTTATGGTGTAAGAGACTTTGGACATGTGTTTTTACATTGTTAGTATGTATAAGCTTATACGTTAGTATATGTAGGCTTATACGTACTGACGTATGACCTTACACGTACTAACGTGGGCTGAGTCTGTTTTCACTATCCGTTTTCCCTATACTGTTTCGGTGACATTCCTGTATATCTTTTAAAATATTTCCCAAAGAATGAGATATCTGGGAAATTAAGTGAATAGGCTATCTCCTGAATAGTAAGATCGGTGGATTTTAGTTTGGCTTCCGCATCTGTTATCACTAGTTTGGCGATGATATCTGTAACAGTTTTTCCCGTAATCTTATTGACAGTAGTGCTGAGGTGCTGAGGGGATATATGAAGCAGATCGGCATAAAAAGCTACACTCCGTTCTTTCGTATAATGTTTGATGATATATTGGACCAGACGTTTTACAATTTCTTCTCCACGATTGAAAGTACGTGTGGTTACATTGGTGTTCTGATGAATGCTGCCTACACCATGCAATATAGTGAGCAGCATGGTGCTGATTAAGTCTTTATTGGGCTTGGCTCCCATACGTTTCATTTTTATCAGCAACAGGAAATAGTCTTGAAACAACTCGGTTATTTCGGGACGCAGAGGAATAATGGGCGTGTCAATCAGGGCTGAAAGATAGTTCATGGTGGAATTGAAGAGGTTTATTCCATTCAGCAACTCTTTGTTGAACCCTATCAGGTACAGACGGCAGTCGGGACTTTGCCGGTGGACATGTACAAAGGTTTCTGGCAAAATAGTGACAATGTCGTTCTTTTGTATCTTGTGTTCAGACAGATGGATCGTTATGTCACATTCACCTCGCAGGCACAGAAGGAACAAGCATCCTTCCATTCGTTGCGGGTAGTGGTAAATACGGCCTAATGATCCTGTCATGTCAATTTCTGCAACGAAATCCTTATTTGATTTAAATAGGTTAATGTCATCTATATACTTCATAAAAATAAAGAAGATTTTGATTATGCACCACAAATATAGGACAGTTAAAGCAGATAACAAAGAAAATGCTTAAAAATAGACTAATATATCTTACTGTTAGCACTTGTACGCCTTTAATAATTATGAGAACTTTGCAGCGGAAACTAATAGTGAAGATTAACAGTATGAAAGGTAAAAATTTGTCTATCATGGCAATGATTGCAGCAGTGTTCTGTTCTTGCGGACAGCAACCTGCACAAGAACGCGGTCCCCGTCCCGTGAAATTGGCGGAAGTGACCTCGTTAAGCAGGATCGAAAAATCGTATTCAGGTGTTGTGTCGCCTGATCAGTTCAGTGACTTGGCCTTTAAAATGTCCGGTCCGCTGGTAGCAATGAATGTACTCGAAGGACAGCGGGTAAAGAAAGGACAGGTAGTGGCCGAAATTGATCCGACAGATTACAAATTGGATTATGACGCTAAGAGGGCTTCATTTCAAAAGGCGGCATCACAGATGCAACGCGCGGAGAAACTATTGGCTAAGAACGCCATTTCCATGCAAGAATTTGAAACGACCCAAGCTTCGTATACCAATGCCAAATCGGCATTTGAAGATGCGCAAAACACATTGAATGACACAAAGCTACGCGCTCCATTTGATGGTTTCATCCAAAAAAAATACGTTGAAAACTATCAGCGTGTACAACCAGGACAAGGAGTAGTGTGTTTGATTAATCCGGCTAAATTGCAAGTGGAGTTCACTATCCCCGAAACGAATATTTCTTATGTAACTTCTCCTTCTACTATTTACGTAGAATTTGATGCCTATAAAGGAAAATTATTTCAAGCAAAAGTAAAGGAGTATGTAGAGGCTTCTCCCGATGGGGCAGGAGTTCCTGTATTCCTTTACATTGATGATCCGGAATTTGATTTGAAAAAATACAAGGTATCGGTGGGGTTCTCATGTCGTGTTATTGTCAATATTGAGAATGATGTGGTAAAAGAAGGGATTACAGTACCTTTGTCGGCTGTAGTGTTTGACAATACATTGAATAGTAAAAAAGTATTTGTTTATAATCCATCCACACAGAAAGTGGAACAACGCAAAGTCAACGATAAGGGTACTATTGTTGGACGTAATGACTTGATTGTTACCGGAGATGTGAAAGCGGGTGAACAGGTCGTTTCTGCGGAGCCTCTTATCTTGTGGATGGTCAGCAAGTAAAAATATTAACAGAATAAAAAAGGAGAAAGCATATCATGAATATTCCAAAATATTCTTTGGAGAACCGGAAGGTTATCTATTTCTTTTTGGCTATTTTGCTGATAGGTGGAGTAATCTCCTTCTTCAAGCTGCCTAAGAAAGAAGATGCGCCTTTTGTGATAAAGACTGCGGTATTGGTTACCCAGTATCCGGGAGCGAACCCACATGAAGTGGAGAAACTGATTACGGAACCGATTGAACGCGAAATTCAGTCCATGACAGATGTATATCAGATTAAATCGGAATCTTATTTCGGACTGTCCAAGATTTCTATTGAACTTCAGCCTACGATTGATCCGGATTATATGCCTGTGAAATGGGATGAATTACGTCGTAAAGTGGCGAATATACAACCCAAATTGCCCAGTGGGGCGTCTACCATTACAGTGAATGATGACTTTGGTGATGTGTATGGCATTTATTATGCTTTGACCGCTGATGAGGGATTCTCGTATACTGATTTGCGTGACTGGGCCCAGCGATCCGTACCCAGTTGACTCCGATTGAGGGAGTGCAGAAAGTGATGTTGTATGGGGAACAGACAGAAGTGATCAATGTCAAGATATCCACCTCCAAACTTTCGGCACTGGGCATTGATCCCACTTCAATTATGGGCATCTTGCAGAAGCAGAATATACAGGTGAATACGGGAGATATAGCGACAGAAATTTATCAGTTGCGCTTGCGTACGGAAGGAACTTATACCAGTCTGGAAGATATAGAAAATCAGTTGATTATCAGTAAGGACGGACGGGAAGTCCGTTTGGGGGATATTGCAACAGTGGAGCGTGGATACTATGATCCGCCTTCAACCTTGATGCGGGTCAATGGTAAACGTGCTATTGGTATAGGTGTGGCCAGTGGAGCAAAGGATAATGTGGTAGCTGTGGGTAAAGCAGTGGACGAAAGGTTGGCGGAAATAGAGCAATTGTTGCCTATCGGTATTGAACTTGCCTCCCTTTATCCTGAGGATAAGATTGCCGATGAGGCGAATAATGGCTTTATCCTGAATTTGATAGAATCATTGGTTATTGTTATCCTGATTATCTTTGTGGTGATGGGATCGCGTGCCGGTATGCTGATAGGTAGTTCGTTACTTTTCTCGGTAGGTGGTACTTTGCTTATTATGTTGATGTGGGGAGTAGGATTGAACCGTACTTCTTTGGCGGCATTTATTATCGCCATGGGTATGCTGGTGGATAATGCCATTGTGGTGACAGATAATGCGCAAATAGGTATCAAGCGCGGAAAATCACGTTATCAGTCATTGATAGAGGGGGCCATCAAGCCGCAGTGGGCATTGCTGGGCGCTACTTTTATTGCTATCTGCTCTTTCTTGCCTTTGTATCTGGCCCGGCATCCGTGGCTGAGATTGTGAAACCACTATTTGTTGTATTGCTGTGTCACTGGGATTGAGTTGGATTCTGGCTTTGTGCCAGACTACGACTTTTGGTAATTTTATTTTGAAAGAAGCTGTTCCCGGCGGTGCAATGAAAGATCCGTATGATACTAAACTCTATCATAAATTCGAGAAGTTTCTGACCTTGCTGATTAAACGCCGTTTTGTGACATTGACCACCGTCTTTGTGACTTTGGTGCTTTCTTTGGTTATTATGGCTGTTATGCCTCAGAGTTTTTTTCCGAAAATGAATAAGCCTTATTTTCGTGCTGATCTGGTATTCCCTGAGGGATTCAGTATTCATGCGGTAGATCAGGATGTGATGAAGGTGGAGGGTTATTTGAAGAATCATGAGAAAGTTAAATCATATTCGGTGACATTGGGTGGTACTCCGTTGCGTTACTATTTGGCAAGTTCTTCTTTTGGACCGAAGTCTAACTATGCTAATGTGATGGTGGAAACTAAAGACCCCGAAGATGCAGCCGAAGTAGAACAGCAGTTTTATGAGCACATGACCCAGAACTTTCCCAATATCATTACCCGTTCGGCACTTTTTGCTTTGTCTCCGGTGCCTGAAGCTGCTATTGAGATCGGTTTTATCGGTGAGAATCCCGATACATTGACCGCATTGGTTGAAAGGGCGAAGAAAATAGCCCGCCAGTGTGATATGGTGACGGATATCCGTTCTAATTGGGGAGATAAGGTGCCTGTGTGGAAACCGATGTTCTCTCAACAGAAAGGTTTACGCTTGGGAATTACCCGTCAGCAGGTTGCTAATTCATTCCGTACGGCTACCAATGGTTTGCCTTTGGGAGAATATCGTGAGGGGATGTTTCCTTGCCTATTCTGTTGAAAGATGAGGATGTGGAAAAAATGAACTTGAATGATGTGAAAAGTGTGCCTGTATTCAGTACGAAAGGAAATTCCGTGAAAGTGGAACAGGTGATCGATAATTTTGCTTTGGGTTATGATTATAATGTAGTCCGCCGCTTTAACCGCGAGCGTTGTATGATGATGCAATGTGAACCTAAACGTGGAGCCAATACGATGGCTGCGTTTAAACAGGTGCTCACTGCCGTACAAGAGCAGATGCGGTTGCCCGAAGGGTATAAAATGAAATATTTCGGCGAGCAGGAAACACAGGATGTGAGTAACGCTGCATTGGCGAAGAATATTCCGCTGACCTTCCTGTTGATTTATGTGGTTCTGCTGTTTCTTTTCCCCAGCAACTACCGCAAGCCGGTATTGATTATGCTTATGTTGCCGCTGGTGTTTATTGGTGTGGTATGGGGATTGCTTTTGTTTGGTAAGTCATTGGACTTCTTTGCCATCCTCGGTCTGTTGGGATTGATTGGTATGAATATCAAGAACGCCATTGTGCTGGTCGATGAAATCGGACTTCAGTTGAAGGATGGAAAGGGTGCTGTGCCTGCCGTGGTCGAGGCTACCAAGACACGTATCGTTCCGGTGACCATGGCTTCCGGAACTACTATTCTGGGTATGCTTCCATGTTGGGCGATGCCATGTTTGCAGGTATGGCGGCTACCATTATGGGTGGTTTGTTCGTATCAACGGTACTGACCATTTTTGTTCTTCCGGTAACTTATTGTATTTTCTTTAAAATCAGAGCAGACAGATAATGAAAACTAAGATGATCTATATTATAAGTATGGCTTGTATGACCGGTACACTTTCGGCTCAGACTGTCGTGGATTATTCTACCTTTGAACAAAAGGTACTGGATTATAGCCAAACCTTAAAACAGAGTGTGGCGCAACGTACAGCTATGCAGAAGGCTATGAAAGCGGCAAAAACCGCTTTCTTCCCGGCTGTTGATGCAACGGGAAGCTATCAGTATCGTATTAACAAATACGAGATGGATTTTGGCGGAATGGCTGTTCCTATGGAGCACGATTCATACAGTGCCGAAGTAGGGGTATCACAACCTATTTATGCCGGTGGCAGTATCTATCACAATTATAAGGCTTCCCAAATACAAACTCAGATGGCGGATAAGTCGGTGGATTTGACAACGGATAATATTATCTATGCCGCTGAAGCCAGTTATTGGGGAACAGCCGCACAAAAAGAAATGTATGAAACGATGTGCCAGTATGTACAGATTATTGAGCAGTTGACCAAAGTGCTGCAAGATAAGTACGATGATGGCTATATCAGCAAGACGGATCTCATTCAGATGCAGACTCGTTTGAAAGAGGCTGAATTGCAACGTTCCAGCAGCTATCAGTCTTATCAGGTCGCCTTGCAGAATATGAATGTACTGATGGGATTGGAACCGCTGGCTGAAATGGATTTGACGGATTCTATTTCTACCATATTGCCTATGCCTGCCTTTGTTGGAGCGGAAACAGCCTTGAATGTGCGTCCCGATTATGCTATCTCCCAATTGGATGTGGATTATCAGAAAAGACAGGTAAGTCTGGCTGTCGCCAAGTACAACCCTTCTCTTTCTATCGGTTTTAAAGAGACTGGGGAACACAGATGTTGAACATTTCGGGCGAAACTATGTTTAATAGTAATGTGTATGCCTCTATTAAATTGCCGATTTTCCATTGGGGAGCCCGCTTTAAATCGACGGCTGCACAGAAGGCTATTTTATTGGGAAGCAGTATGCATTGCAAGATAAGCAAGACCAATAAGCAAAGAAGTGGCGAAGGCGTGGACTAGTCTGACCGAGAATACCCGTCAGATAAGTATTGCCGAGGAGAACTGCAAACTGGCAGAAGAGAATTTGGATTTGAACACTTTTAGTTATACTGAAGGTAAGTTGACTATTTTGGATGTGCTTTCTGCACAGCTGACATGGATACAGGCATATACAAACCTTATCCAATCTTATTATGAGCAGAAGATTGCGTTGGCTGATTACAGAAAAGCGACCGGTATAAGGTATTTAGGACAGAAATAGGTAAATTCAGACCAGATTCTTATTATATAAAAAAGTCACAATAAAGCAGGTTTGGCTATCTTTGTATCCCAATCTGCTTTATTTGTTTTTATCAGTTTATGTTTACTGTAAAGCTTGTTTTAACAGTGGAAAAAATAACAGGTTACAATGAAGAAAATATCATTTTTGATCGTAATCTTTATATGTATGGCAGATGCGGCTTTGGCAGTCACGCAAGAGGGCGGTCTGTTTTATTTGCCTGAAGATACGACAATGCAACACAAAGACAGCACAGTACAGAAAAGGACTTTTTTCAAAAGATTTCTGGACTATTTTAATGATGCTAATAAAGATAAGAATCATAAGAAATTTGATTTTAGTATTATTGGCGGACCACATTACAGTACGGATACCAAACTGGGGCTTGGACTGGTGGCAGCGGGGCTTTATCGTGCTGATAGAAGTGACATGCTTCTTCCCCCGTCCAATGTATCTTTATTTGGAGATGTTTCCACTGTTGGCTTCTATATGTTGGGGATACGCGGAACTCATATCTTTCCGCAGGACAAATACCGGCTGGATTATACTCTTTATTTTTATTCCTTTCCTTCCAAGTTTTGGGGAATAGGGTACGATATGGGTAATGTAGATGCCAATGAATCTGATTTAGATCGCTGGCAAGCACAAATTAAAGCTAGTTTTTTGTTTCGGATAGCGGATAATTTATATATAGGTCCTATGGCATCTTATGATTATGTGCATGGTAAGAATATGGAACGCCCCGGATTACTGGAGGGAATGAACCTTACTGCTGCTAATTATGGAGTGGGCCTTTCTTTGGCATATGATTCGCGCGATGTGTTGACTAATCCCCATAAGGGATATTATTTGAATATTACCCAGTGTTTCCGTCCTAAGTTTTTAGGAAACGATTATGCATTCAGTACTACGGATTTGCGTACCAGTTATTATCATCCTGTATGGGAAGGAGGATTGTTGGCAGGAGAATTACGCGGTACTTTTAATTTCGGTAATCCGTCGTGGGCTATGATGGCGCTGTTGGGAAATTCGTATTCCATGCGTGGTTATTACGAAGGGCGCTATCGTGACAAGCATAAAATAGAGGGGCAGGTGGAATTGCGTCAGCATGTATGGAAACGTAATGGTGTTGTAGTTTGGATAGGGACCGGAACTGTATTCAATAAGTTCAGTGCTTTGCGCATGGACAGAGTGTTGCCTAATTATGGAATAGGTTATCGTTGGGAGTTTAAAAAGAATGTAAATGTTCGTCTGGACTATGGATTTGGAAAAAATGGACAGTCTGGTTTTATTTTTAATATAAATGAAGCATTTTAAAGAATTTATTCAGTGGTGTTGTGAGCCACAACGATTGTTCGTTCTGTTCATCGTTGTCTTGGCCATTCCCAATGTGGCATTGTTTTTTACAGAACAACAAATGACACTTTTGGCACGTATTTGTAATGTCATTCTGCCGGTATCGGTTTATTGGTTGATTATGACATTGGGGCGTAAACCTGGAAAGACTATTTGGATCTTATTTCCGTTTGTTTTCTTTGCGGCATTCCAATTGGTATTGCTATACCTGTTCGGGCGTTCTATCATTGCAGTAGATATGTTCCTGAATCTGACAACTACTAATTCCGGGGAGGTGATGGAACTGTTGGATAATTTACTGCCGGCTGTAATTGGTGTTTTTGTTGTTTACATTCCTGCTTTGGTCTTGGGAGGTTTCTCATGGGCCCGAGGTAATCAGTTGGAATATTCTTTTATTCGTTCTCAGCGTAAGTATGCCTTGGCAGGCATTGTTGCAGGAGTGTTATTGACTGTTATCTGCTATGCGACGCAACGTGATTATCAAGTAAAGATTGAAATGTATCCGGCTAATGTATGTTATAATTTAGTATTGGCTGCAGAACGTGCAGGCGAAACTGCCGGATATGCGGAAACTTCAAGGGATTTTACTTTTAATGCCAGTGCCGCACATGATAAAGACAGCCGGGAAGTTTATGTCTTGGTGATAGGGGAAACGGCCCGTGCCTGTAATTTCGGACTTTATGGTTATGAAAGGAATACCACTCCATTACTTGATAAAATGGAGGGGTTGGTAACTTTCACGGATGTGCTTACCCAGTCTAATACTACTCATAAAAGTGTGCCTATGTTGCTTTCGGCAGCTTCGGCTGAGGATTATGACTGTCTTTATAGACAGAAAGGAATCATTACCGCTTTCAAGGAGGCAGGATTTCATACAGCCTTTTTTTCGAACCAGCTTCCTAACCATTCTTTTATTGATTTTTTGGGGATGGAGGCAGATGATTGGAAGTTTATCAAGAAAGACACTCCGAAAGGAGCCAATATTTCGGATGACGAACTATTGTTTCTAGTAGAAGAGGAGCTAAAGGCAGGTCATCAAAAATTATTTATCGTGCTGCATGCCTATGGATCACATTTTAATTATAAAGAACGTTATCCCGAATCCATGTCTGTCTTTAAACCGGATAATCTGACAGACGCCAAATATGAGAATAAAGAGTATTTGATGAATGCATACGATAACACTATCCGTTATACAGATGGTTTTCTGGCTTCTTTGATCACTTTATTGCAGAAAATGAACTCTTTTTCGGCTATGCTTTATACTTCGGATCATGGAGAGGATATTTTTGATGATAATCGAAAATTATTTTTACATGCATCCCCGGTCCCGTCTTATTATCAACTGCATGTACCATTTTTAATTTGGTTGTCCAAAGCATATAGAGAAGAGAATGTGGAAGTACATGAAGCTATATTGCAGAACCGTGAAAAACCGGTAGCAGGAAATGCTTCTGTGTTTCATACCATGCTGAATTTGGCAGGGATACAGACACCTTATAGGGCAGATAGCCTATCGGTAGCAAACAGACAATATCTCATTCGTCCGCGTTATTATCTTAATGACCATAATCTTCCTAAGTCATTGGATAAGATAGGATTAAAAAAGGAAGACATAGAACAGTTCAGACGAAATAATCTTGTTTATCCTTGATGTGAAAAAGATTTAAAATGGTTGGAGAATTATAATAGAATTACGTATTAATGATTAATTTCGCACAGCTTTGTTATTGTATTTATTACGAAAACTATTATAATTCTTTTATTATGAAAAACAAGAAAAACAATTTCTATCTGATGGGAGTGGTGTTTATAGCCATTCTCGGCGGTTTACTTTTCGGTTATGATACAGCTGTTATTTCGGGAGCGGAGCAGGCTCTGCAAAAACATTTGGGATTAGATGCTTTCTGGCATGGCGTGACTGCTTCCAGTGCATTGATAGGTTGTGTCATTGGTAGTGCTTTTTCCGGTTATTTTGCTTCGGGGTTAGGACGTCGTAATTCGTTGCGTCTGGCTGCTTTATTGTTCTTTCTGTCTGCTTTAGGCTCTTATTATCCCGAATTTTTATTTTTCTCTAAAGGAGATACTTCGTTTGCATTGATCCTTGCTTTTAACTTTTATCGTATCATCGGGGGGACGGTGTAGGACTTGCCTCTGCTGTTTGTCCGATGTACATTGCCGAAATTGCTCCTTCCGAAATTCGTGGTAAATTGGTTTCTTGTAATCAGTTTGCTATTATTTTTGGCATGTTGGTAGTCTATTTTGTGAATTATATGATTAAAGATGGTATGCCGGATGAAGTGCTTGTTTCCGATGGTTGGAGATATATGTTTGGTTCAGAAGCGGTTCCGGCTGCATTATTTGGCATTTTATTGTTTTTGGTTCCTGAAACTCCGCGCTATTTGGCTATGACCCATCAGGATGATAAAGCGTTTTCTGTACTTGAAAAAGTAAATGGAACAGATAAGGCTAAAACTATTTTGTCTGAAATAAAGGCTGTGACTTCCGAGAAAACAGAGAAACTGCTTACATACGGGTTGACAGTTATTGTAGTCGGTATCTTGCTTTCTGTATTTCAGCAAGCTATCGGTATTAATGCTGTGCTTTATTATGCACCGCGTATTTTTGAAAAAATCGGTGGCGGTGGCGATGGTATGATGCAGACTGTGGTAATGGGGGTAGTTAATATTCTCTTTACATTGGTTGCTATCTTTACCGTAGAGAAGATGGGACGTAAACCCTTGTTGATTGTTGGTTCTATTGGTATGGCTGTAGGTGCATTCTGTGTTGCATTTTGTGATGAGTTTCAGGTGGGAGGTATTCTTCCTGTTCTTTCCATCATTGTTTATGCTGCATTTTTTATGATGTCATGGGGACCTATCTGCTGGGTGTTGATTGCAGAGATATTTCCGAATACTATCCGCGGCAAGGCAGTGGCTATCGCTGTAGCTTTCCAGTGGATATTCAATTATCTGGTTTCTTCCACTTTTCCTGCCATGTATGAATTCAGTCCGGTGTTTGCCTATGGGCTTTATGGCGTGATTTGTGTGCTTGCAGCTCTGTTTGTATGGAAGATGGTTCCTGAAACAAAAGGAAAGACTTTGGAAGATATGACTCGTCTTTGGAAAAAAGGAGCGAAGGAGGCTTGAGAATCTTTCTTCTGATCAAGAACTATTTCATATTGTTTCCTTTTGATAATATCGTCCGACGGATATAAAGCGTATGTCTTATATTCATCGGATGATCGCTTTATAAAGGTTGGATGAGCCATCTTTGTCTTGACGGATGTGAATAGAGCAAGAAAAAAGACAGGCATGCGAAAATATTTTCGCATCTGTCTTTTTTCTTTTTTATCAGGATGGGATTGTTTTATTTCTTTTCCCCTATTGTTTTCAGCATTTCTTGTACGGCTGCTTCCAACTGCTGGTCTTCACCTGCCAATGCCTTTTCTGGAGTATTATAAACTTCAATGTCTGGAGAAAGTTGGTGATTTTCTGCATATTGTCCACGCATATCCATGCAACCCACCTGAGGAATACGAACACAATGCTCGGATCGATTTGGTTTTCCCACCATACGGCAGTCATTGTGCCCGGAACCGGTGCGCCAATCAGTTTGCCTATCTTTAATTCCTTGTAAACCCATGGGAAGCCATGTGCGTTACTGTAATTGTCCTCGCATACCAATACGCAGGATGGCTTGAGCCATTTATTGAATGGGTCGCTGCCTATGTATTGTCCGCGTGGAACGAAACGCTGATATTCCTTGCCGCTTAATAAAGTGGCCAAGTCATCATGTAGCCAGCCGCCTCCATTGTGGCGTGTGTCTACAATAATAGCTTCTTTGTTGCGGCAGCGTCCCAATACTTCACTATATACTTCGCGGAAACTTTGACTGTCCATACCTTTTACGTGTACATAGCCTATGCGGCCTTCGGATAATTTATCGACTATATTGCGGCAACGTTCTACCCAACGTTTATACAGCAAGTTACTTTGTTCGCCCGTGCTGATAGCTTTGATGGTGATATCAAAACGTTTGCCGGTAGCCGGATTATATATGGCCAGTAACACTTTTCTTCCGGCTTTGCCTTCCAGTAGCGGGAAGTAGTCTTGTCCTTTTACGATAGGTTTACCGTCAATTTTCTCGATGATGCAACCGGGAGTAACATCCGTTTTTTTCACGGCAAATGGACCTTTTGCTAATATTTCTTTAATTTTTAGCCCGTCACCATCTAAGTTTCGTCATAGAATGCTCCTAGGGTCGCTGTGGATAGTGTAGGACCGTTTGAGTAGTAACGTGCTCCGGTGTGTGAACCGTTTAACTCACCCAGCATTTCACTTAGCATTTCCTGAAAATCATAATTGTTATTGATGTATGGAAGAAAGCGTGCGTATGCTTCGTGATAGCCTTTCCAGTCTACTCCGTGCAGATCTTTTACGTAGAATTTATCTTCTACTTGTTGCCATACATGATCGAAAATATATTCGCGTTCACCATAGGGTTGGTAGTCGAAGAAAGCTTCGAATTCTACAGGTTTGGTTTCACCACTGCTGACAGTAACTTTCTTGATACCACCTTGGCTGCAAAGGAACAGATTCTCGCCTTTCTTATCAGGAAGCAGGGCTCCGCCACCGACTTTTTTCATGACGATTTTAGTCTTGTTTTCTTTAAGATCGTGTTCCCATAAATCATATCCGCTTTCGAAGGCTGCTTGATAATATAGTTTGTCACCCTTCGGAGTTAATACAGCATCTCCCAATCGTGAAGAATTTACAGTCAGACGAATCACACGGTCACGGCTGTTTTCAAGGTCGAAAACCAGTGGTTTTACTTCCTTCTTGTCATCTTCTTTCTTGGAGTCTTTCTTTTTATCTTTTTTATTATCAGCCTTCTTTTTCTCTTCACTCTTCTCTTTGTCTTTCTTTTCTGATTCCTCCAGCAAAGCAAGTTCTTCCTTGCTCATTCTGAAACGGTCGTATGCGTCCAAGTCGAAGAACATGATGTAGATATCCGCTTCAGCGCCCCAGCTTCCGTGGCTGCGGAATCCTGCGCGGTCACTTTCCCAAATCATGGCTTTTCCATCCAATACCCATTTGGCATTGCCGTCACTGTATCCACTTTCGGTCAGATTATGAATTTCTCCGTTGCCAGATGCGTTGACCAGTGCAACATCCTTGTTATTCCATCCGCCAATACCTATGTAGTTGGTAAGAATCCATTTGCTGTCCGGACTCCATTGATACCATTGGTCACCGTCGCTGTATGAATATTCATAGTTGCCATCCATGACGGTTCGTACAGCTTTTGATTTCAGATTCAGAACACGGATGGTAGTACGGTTTTCAAGAAAGGCTACTTCTTTGCCGTCAGGACTGTATTGAGGTTGGAATGAAGTGATATCCGAATTGGTCAGTCTTTCCTCTTTGATATCGGTTGCGTAAGCGAACTGTTTTTCTTCCTTTTTAGCTAGACTGGTTTGATAAATCTGCCATAATCCGTTTCTTTCGGAAGCGTAAACAATACTTCTTCCGTCCGGAGAAAAGTGAATATCGCGTTCCTGTTGCGGAGTATTGGTGATTTGTTTGGTGGTGCTGTATTCTGTTGATGTGACATATACATCTCCGCGTAGTACAAAAGCAATTTCTTTTGCATCGGGTGAAAGGGATATTTCTGTTGCTCCGCTACGCTTAATCTGGCGGATGAGATCTTTGTCGTTCTTGTCGGTGACAATGGAAATCTGAACTTTTTGCGGAATGGCACCTTCTTTTACCGTGTAGATTTCGCCATCATATCCATAGCATAATGTTCCATTGGAGGCGGCACTCAGGAAGCGTACCGGATGTTTGGTATGGTTGGTGATTTGTTCGGATGTATTACCGTCAATATCACGTTTGAAAATATTAAATGAGCCTTTTTCCTCACTTAAATAATAGAATGATTTATCATCTGAAGCCCAAACGGGAGTGCGGTCCTCACCATTGAAAGTAGTTTGTTTGCGAAAGGTACGGTTTCCATTCAGAGAACACAGCCAAATATCGCGGGTAATGGATGAAGTGTGATGTTTACGCCAAGGATCTTCATATCCTTTTTTGTCATGGTAGAGCAAAGTATTACCTGTGTGATTGATACTGATATCTTCCATCGGCATGGAAGAGAAGAGGGCAGGGCGTCCTCCTTCGGTATTAACTTCATATACTTGTTGGAATTGTCCGGAGGGGAATTGTGCGTCTTCTACAGTTGGCATTATATTGGCTAGAAACAGAATGTGTCCGGCGTCTTTATAAGCCACCGGTGTTTCATTACCCGAATGGGTGGTTAATCTTTTGGGGATACCCCCTTCCTTGTTTACCTCAAAAATATCCATACTTCCCATGCGGTCTGATGCGAAAGCAATTTTTTTTCCGTCAGGACTCCAGATAGGTTTGGTGTCGTGGGCAGGGTTGGTTGTAATCTGACTGGCCCTGCCGCCTGTAGAGGGTACTGTGTAGATGTCACCTTTATAGGTGAATGCGATGGTGGTTCCATCCGGAGAAATGGCACAATAACGCATCCATAATGGATTGTCCTGTGCATACGTGGAAATTGACAACAAAATTGCTGCCACACCTAGTAGCTGTCTTTTCATGTGGATAAAATGTTGTGGTTAATACTAAGTTATTTCTTCTTTTTCAGGAAATATCCTCTGATTCTTTGCATGATCTTGATACCGGTCCGTACTCCGTCATAAACGGCGATTCCTGTATTGATATGTTGCATAATGCCTTCTACGCCTCCTTTTTGTTCTACAGGCGCAAAAAGTTCATGTATGGTTTGTACCATTTCTTTTTTAGCTTGCTGTACTTCTTCCAACTTCTCAGCTTTTCGTTGTGCTATCACTTCCAAAGTGATGATGGGCGTTTTATTAGGAGTATTCTCTTTCATAATCAGTTGTCATTTAAAAGCAGGTTGGCAAGGAAATTTACCATAGGCTGGACAATCAGCCGTTTGCGGAATAAAACGATTAACAGAATCAGCAGAATAATGCATCCGGTAATGATTCCATAGCTAGCCATAAGCCCGCCTACATGAGGTTCGAGTACATAGGCCAATGTAAATGACAAGTAGAAAAGTGCGATAATACCTAATATCAATAATATAAAGACAAGGATGAGGGTTGATATCAGTATAGTAAGTTTTTCTACTAAATGTAGTTTTACATAATCCTTTTGTAACTCTGCGTACTTTTTAAGCTCTGCCAGAAGTTGTTGCAGATTATCTATATTTTTATCGTTTGCAAACATGCGTGGAGTTTTGATTTAAAAATTATTGTCATTCCGGACTTGTATCCGGAATGACAATACACTTTTGTGGGCGTTGCTTATTCTTTTACCTCGGCTGCAATTTCATCGACCAGATTTTCCATATCTGTGCGACTTAATTTGATACCTCTTTTACGTAAAGCATCAGCAATTTTGCTACGAGTGTCTTCTCCGCTTTCAGGAGCAAATAAAATACCTGCTGCTGCACCAACTACGGCTCCGCCTAGGAATGCAGCTAAAATACTTAATCCTTTCATAGTTTTTTTGTTTTTTGTACCTTACAAATCTAACAAATAAAACTGAATGTTGTTGTTTATTTTGTCTATTTTTGAATAGAAATTGGAGATTCTTCTCTGATTAACTAAATTTAACTCCATTCTTGATGTGAAAGCTGTTGATATATTGCTACTTTTGCACCAATATAATGGAATTAAACTAGAGTATTAATTTATAAAAGATTGAGTAATCATGAAAAAATTAGTTGTGTTGGGTATGGGATTGTGCGTAGCCTTGGCATTTTCCTCATGTAAATCTAGCGAAAGTGCTTACAAAAAGGCTTATGAAAAGGCAAAACAACAGGAATTGGCTGAAGCTCCTGCTGATCAGGTAGAAGCAACTCCGGTTGAAGCTGCTCCGGTAGTATCTGCCCCTGTGACAACTGCTCCTGTTGCCGGTCCGGTTCGCGAAGAGAAAGTAGAATTGGTTTCAGGTGACGGCTTAAAAGCATATAGCGTAGTATGTGGTAGCTTTGGTGTGAAAGCGAATGCAGAAGGTTTGAAACAATATTTGGATGGTCAAGGTTATAATGCCAAAGTGGTTTATAATGCTGAAAGAAATACGTATCGCGTTATAGCATCTTCATATGATGACCGTGCGCAGGCTACTCAGGCAAAGGAGGAGTTTAAGGCAAAATATCCTAACCGTGACGATTTCCAAAAGGCATGGTTACTATATACC
>ERZ859937.365-NODE-365-length-19735-cov-2.210772_pt1 | contig 19735 bp, 12 predicted proteins | sample MGYA00509985_ERZ859937 | MGnify/ENA primary metagenome ERZ859937 (study PRJEB30046, sample SAMN00715169) | human gut metagenome | study: EMG produced TPA metagenomics assembly of the A metagenome-wide association study of gut microbiota in type 2... | reverse complement strand
GTTTGCAGGACAATGCTCCCTATACATTGGAGGCGTGGGTGCTGAATGATTCCATAGCCGAGAATGAGTGTGTAGCCGATTTTACAACCTCGCATGACGAACTGGAGAAGATCATGCTGGTGAACGGTACGGAACCGCGCTGCGGGGTGATCAACCATTACGGATGGTATGAGGATGCGGGATATAAAGGTATGAAGGAGCTGACGGGCAGGTGGCAGCACATTTACATCTGTTTTGACGGACGCATGGAGCAGGTCTATATCAATGGAGAACAGGTGAGTGGAAAAGACATCCAGTTGTTGGTAAAACCGTCTCAGTTTGTGACCTTGGGGCGGAATGCGGAAGGAGAGTGGCCTTTTACGGGGTATCTGCACTCGTTGAAGTTGTGGGATGAATATATACCGTTACAAGGGCGGAAATAGTGATTTTGGTGAATTTATATACCTGGATTGCTTGGAATACGGAGCCTGTTTTATGTTCGGAATGTGTAAATTGCACCTCCGTAAAACAGGCACGGAATATGACGATAACAATTAAATGATATAACCATGAAAAAACTTTTAGTTACTACTTTATTGGCGGCTGCCGTAACCGGCGGTCAGGCACAAGTGAAACACCAGTCACACGGTTATCCTATAGACCCTGTGCCTTTCACTTCGGTGAAAGTGACCGACTCGTTCTGGGGGCAGCGTCTCAAGGCCAGCCGTGAAGTGACCATTCCCCTGGCTTTCAGTAAATGTGAGGAGACGGGAAGATACCGGAATTTTATCAATGCGGCCCATCCCAGCGATACCATCAAAGTGGGCGGGCTGGCTTTTGATGATACGGATGTATATAAGACGATAGAGGGGGCCAGTTACCTGTTGCAGACTTATCCGGATAAAAAGCTGGCCAAATACATTGACAGCGTGCTGGTGATCGTCGCTGCCGCACAGGAGCCGGACGGATACCTTTACACCAGCCGTACCATGAATCCCAAGCATCCGCACGAATGGGCGGGCAGCAAGCGTTGGGAAAAGGTGGAGGAACTGAGCCATGAGTTCTATAATCTGGGACACATGGTAGAGGGGGCCATTGCTCATTACCAGGCGACCGGGAAGCGTAATTTTCTGGATATCGCTATCCGTTATGCCGACTGCGTATGCCGTGAGATAGGCTCCGGTCCCGGACAGCAGGTTCGTGTGCCCGGCCATCAGATTGCCGAGATGGCGCTTGCCAAGCTCTATCTGGTAACGGGGCAGCAGAAATACCTGGATCAGGCAAAATTCTTCCTTGACCAGCGGGGACATACCAGCCGTACGGATGAATACAGCCAGGCGCATAAGCCGGTAACGGAACAGGATGAGGCGGTGGGACATGCCGTGCGTGCCGCTTATATGTATGCCGGTATGGCAGACGTTGCCGCATTGACCGGGGATTCGGCTTATATTCATGCCATCGACCGTATCTGGGATAATATTGTAGGCAAGAAATATTATATTACCGGCGGCATCGGGGCGACCAGCAACGGAGAGGCTTTCGGCAAAAACTATGAATTGCCCAATATGTCTGCTTATTGTGAGACTTGTGCGGCTATCGGTAATGTGTATGTCAACTACCGCTTGTTCCTGCTTCATGGTGAGGCAAAATATTATGATGTGCTGGAACGTACTTTATATAATGGTCTTATTTCGGGCGTGTCCCTGGACGGTGGCGGGTTCTTCTATCCTAATCCGTTGGAAAGCATCGGACAGCACCAGCGTCAGCCTTGGTTCGGCTGTGCCTGTTGTCCGTCCAATATCTGCCGTTTCATTCCTTCTTTGCCAGGATATGTGTATGCGGTGAAAGATAAGGACGTGTATGTTAATCTGTTCATGTCCAATACTTCGAATTTGAAGGTAGAGGGTAAGGCTGTTTCTTTAGAACAGACTACTCATTATCCTTGGAACGGAGAAGTTACTATCGGCGTCAACAAGAACAATGCCGGACAGTTTACAATGAAAATCCGTATCCCGGGATGGGTACGTAATCAGGTGGTTCCCAGTGACCTGTACACTTATTCGGATGGAAAGCGTTTGAGCTATACAGTGAAAGTAAATGGGGAACCGGTGCAGAGTGAGCTTAAAGATGGTTATTTCTGCATAGACCGCCGTTGGAAGAAAGGAGATAAGGTAGCCGTTCATTTCGATATGGAGCCTCGCACAGTAAAAGCCAATAATAAGGTGGAAGCAGATCGTGGACGTATTGCTGTGGAACGTGGACCGATAGTCTATTGTGCGGAATGGCCGGATAATGATTTTGATGTGCTGAGTGTATTTATGAATCGTACTCCGGAATTTGAGGTCGTTGAAAAGCCGGATTTGCTGTATGGTATTAACCAATTGAAAACAGATGCACAGATTCTGGGTTATGACGATAGAGGCCGTCTGACCGCTACTGACGTAAAATTGACTTTGATTCCTTACTATGCATGGGCACACCGGGGAGCAGGCGCTATGGCTGTATGGTTGCCTCAGGAATTAAGTGCTTCCCGTCCGACTATGCCTGCTACGCTGGCATCGGAAAGCAAAGTGGATGCTTCGCATAAGGTGAAATCCATCTCCGCCATTAATGACCGTCTGGTACCGAAAGATGAGAATGACCGTTCCGTACCCTATTACCATTGGTGGCCCAAACAGGGAACTACCGAATGGATATCCTATGAGTTTCCGTCTGAAGCGACTGTTTCCAGTGCTACCGTATATTGGTATGATGATGCTCCTTGGGGAGGATGCCGCATACCGCAAAGTTGGAAGGTGTACTATAAAGATGCACAAGGCCAGTGGCAACCGGTGAGTGGAGCGGATAAGTATGGAGTGGAAAAAGGTACGGGGAATACAGTTAATTTTGACCCGGTAAAGACAAAAGCGGTAAAACTGGAGATTGTTCAGCCGGCCGATAATTCATCGGGTTTGTTTGAATGGGAAGTGAAATAGAATAATTCAAAATGAAGGTTGGTAAGTTAGGTTGGCTGGTAGCCATGTTCCTTAGTGGGGGCATGGCTATTGCTCAAGGTACGGCGATGATTATCGGCGTGCTTATGCATTGAAAGAGAAGTTCAGTGCGGATAAAGTTTTCTATTCCAATGTCAATCCGCAATGGATAGAGGGTACTCATCAGTTTTGGTATGTGCGGAATACTCCGGACGGACGCCTGTATGTATCTGTAGATGCAGATAAAAAAGCTAGAAAAGAATTGTTTGATTCTCATCGTCTGGCAAAGGCGCTGGGTGCTGCATCCGGAAAAGAGGTCAAGCCGGAAGCTCTTGCATTGGGGCATTTGTCGGTCAGTAAGGGATTGGATACGCTGCGCTTTGTGTTTAATAATCAACGTTGGATGTATGCATCCCGGAAAAATCAGCTGGTCAATGAAGGGGCGCTTCCTCTCCCTCCCAAGCAAAAGCATTGGATGGAGGTGGATGATGAGAAGACAGCATCGCCGGTTCCGTCTCCTGATGGTAAATGGATAGCATTTATTAAAAATCAGAATATCTATGTAAAGGAGGTGGCTACCGGAAAAGAAAAGCAACTGAGCTTGGACGGGACACTGGGTAATTATTATTCAGCCTACATCCGCTGGTCACCGGACAGTAAGAAGGTGGCTTCCTGCAAGATCCGTCCGGTGGAAAAGCGCTATGTTTATTATGTGGAATCTTCTCCGGCTGATCAGCTTCAGCCCAAGCTTCACAAACAGGAATATGCGAAGCCGGGAGACGAACTTCCTTTTAAAGTGCCCTGCATCTATGAAGTGGAAAGCGGACGAAGCATTATTCCTTCTACTGAATTGTTCGACCGACAATATGAAGTATATGGTCCCGAATGGAATCCCGACAGCCGTGCCGTGACTTTTGAATATAACCAGCGCGGACATCAGGTGTACAGAGTGCTTGAACTTTCTGCCGAAACGGGAAAAGTGCGCCCGTTGGTAGAAGAAACCAGCGATAAATATGTGAATTATACCCGTCATTTCCGTCATGACTTAAAAGACGGCAAGCAGATGATATGGATGAGTGAGCGTGACAATTGGAATCATCTTTATATGTACAACCGTATTACCGCACAGCCCGATTATCAAATTACTAAAGGAGAATGGTATGTACGCGAAGTGCTTCGGGTAGATGAGGATAACCGTCAGATCTATTTCTCGGCAAATGGTATGGAAGCCGGTGAGGACCCCTATCTCATCCGTTATTACCGCATTGGTTTTGATGGCAAAGGTCTTACCTGTCTTACTCCCGAAGAAGGGATGCACCGTGCCTGGTTTTCGGAAGATATGAAGTATTTGGTAGATGTTTATTCTATGGTGAATAAGGCTCCTGTAGCTGTGTTACGTAGTGCCAGGGATGGTAAAGTGATGATGCCGTTGGAAACAGCTGATATCACTCGCTTGGAGGCTGAAGGTTGGAACGCTCCGGAGGTGTTTGTTGCCAAAGGGCGGGACGGCAAGACGGATATGTGGGGATTGATTGCCCGTCCCACCAACTTTGACCCGAACAAGAAATATCCGGTTATTGAATACATTTATCAAGGTCCCGGTGATCAGTATGTCCCGAAAACTTTCCGCCCTTATGATTGGAACATGACTTCTTTGGCCGAACTTGGTTTTATCGTCGTAATGGTCGATGGAATGGGAACTTCTTTCCGTTCGCGTGCTTTTGAGAATGTATGTTATAAGAATTTGAAAGATGCCGGTTTGCCGGACCATATTGCTTGGATGAAGGCGGCTGCACGGAAATATCCTTATATGGATGTGGACAGGGTAGGTATTTACGGTTGTTCTGCCGGTGGTCAGGAATCTACAAATGCAGTTTTGCTTTATCCTGATTTCTATAAAGCGGCTTATTCGGCTTGTGGTTGTCATGATAACCGTATGGATAAGATTTGGTGGAATGAACTTTGGTTGGGCTATCCGGTAGGAGATCAATATAAAGAAGGGTCTAATGTGGAAAATGCACATCTGTTGAGTCGTCCTTTGATGTTAGTGGTGGGAGAACTGGATGATAATGTAGATCCTGCCTCTACCATGCAGGTGGTCAATGCATTGATAAAGGCGAATAAAGATTTTGAATTGGTCGTGATTCCCGGAGCGCATCATACAATGGGGGAAGATTTTGGCGAACATAAGCGGTATGATTTCTTTGTCCGTCATTTGATGCAGGTGAATCCACCGAAGTGGGATGAGATAAAATAGGAGGAGTGAGGTTTGTAGCTGTAGGAGTTTGTCAGTTATGATAAATAGAGGTGGCAGTGTTATGGAGGACAAGTCCATAGCACTGCTTTTTTATGTAATTCCGTGTTTTCATTGATGAATGTGTCTTTTTTGTTCATTATGTTGTAATTATTGGTTGAACTAATTTTTTTCAATACAAAAATTAGGTTCAGTCAACAATATTATTTTTATTTGTGGCGTATATAGTATAAAAATAAACCAATTTTCTAATACTAACATTAAATTATAATGGAAAACATTACTGTTAATGTACTTGATTATGTGCTTTATTTAGCATGGGAATTTGTATATCTAATATTTTTCACTCGTTTTGTGTGCGTACACGGAAATTATAAGAATGCGTGTGCTATTTTAATAAGTATCTATTATTCTCATAAAAATTGTAATTGTTTCCTTTTAGAATAGAATATAAATAACAAAGTGATTTATATTATTTCACATTCACGGAAAAAATAGACTTTAAATTTTTGTTTAACTTAATATTTTATTATGAAATTTACAAATGAATTAAGAGGAGTGAAAAGCAGACTTCTTCTGTTTTCAGTGCTGTTACTGATACCGGTGATGATGTTTGCTCAGAGCATTACCGTAAAAGGTACTGTACTTGATTCGGCAGGTGAAGCCGTTATTGGAGCTTCCGTTGTGGAGAAGGGAAATCCTTCCAACGGAACCATAACTGATTTTGACGGAAAGTTTACTTTGGCCGTGTCTAAAGGAAAAAGAATTGTTATTTCTTTTGTAGGTTACGAAACGCAAGAAGTGGATGCGGTTACCGGAAAAGAACTGACAATTACGCTGCAAGATGATTCACAAGCGCTTGAAGAGGTAGTAGTGCTGGGTTACAGTAGCAGGGCTCGTAAAGATCTGACTGGCTCAGTAGGTTCCGTGTCTGGTGTGAAGATTGCTGCTGTACCAGTTACTTCAGCCGCTGTGGCTTTGCAGGGAAAAATAGCTGGTGTGCAAGTAACTACGGTCGATGGTGCTCCAGGGGCAGATATTAACATTCGTGTTCGTGGAGGTACGTCTGTGACCCAGAGCAATGATCCTCTTTACATTGTCGATGGTTTTCAGGTGGATAACATCAATGATATTCCTCCTACAGACATTGCTTCTATTGATGTATTGAAAGATGCTTCTATCACGGCAATCTATGGAGCTAAGGGCGGTAATGGTGTAGTGGTTGTTACTACTAAATCGGCCAAAGCTGGAAAAATACAGGTAAGTTTCAATGCCCATTTGTCTACTAGTCATTTGTCTAAAAAATTAGATTTAATGAATTCAGCAGAGTTTGCACGTTATCAATATGAATGGTCGGCGTGTAATGGTAGCCGTTCTAGCAATGCCAAATTTTTCCGTGCTAATTTTGGCAATCCGCAAGATTTGGATATGTATTATTCTTTGCCTACTCATGACTGGCAGGATGAGGTAATGGGAGAGAATCCTATCAATTATTCTACTAATGTAACTATTGGTGGAGGTACAGATAAGATGCGCTTCACTGCTTCTCTTACTCAAAGCGAAGATAAAGGTATTATTATGGGGTCGGGTGTGCGCCGTACCAATTTGAATATCAAGACAGCTATTGATATAACTAAAAATTTGACATTGCATATCAATCCTAAATTTACGTTTCGCCGTGATCAAGGAGCTGGAGGTGATAATATTGGTACAGGCGGTATTATTGATGTACTCCGTTATAGACCCACTAACGGATTACGTGAATTCGGATATATAGATCCTTCTTATGCTGACCCTGATGAAGAAGCATTGTTTACTTATACTAATCCGAAAAGTGATATTGCCATTAATCAACAGAATAAGTATGCTTATAACTATACTAATGCTATTTCATTGGAATGGAAGCCTGTTAAAGGATTGGTGCTTCGTACAGAAGCCACTCTTAGTTTAAACTGGAAAGATCAATATCGTTTTTGGGGTGCCTTGACAGGTGAAGGTACAAAAAATAATTCGTTGCCTGTAGCAAGTATTCAGAAAGATCAGTCTTTTAAATATATTTGGACTAATACGGCATCTTATGGCTTTTCTATTAAAGATAAGCATAATTTTTCCATGTTATTGGGGCAAGAAATTTATCATAGCCAAAATAAGAAGAACTTCCAAAAGAATCGTTATTTCCCACGTGCATTTGAGGCTGGACAGGCTTGGGATAATATGGGATTCGGTACACCGCAGGAGTCAACTTCATCACTTTCGACTCCAGATCGCACTGCTTCTTTCTTTGGGCAGGCAAGTTATAACTATAACCACAAATACTTACTCTCTGTAACTATGCGTGCTGATGGTTCCACTAAATTTGCTCCAGGTAATCAATGGGGATATTTCCCTTCAGTATCAGGTGCTTGGGTGCTTTCAGAAGAAAAGTTTATGGAAGATATAAAATGGATTGATCAGTTAAAACTTCGTGCAGCTATAGGGTTGGCAGGAAATAATCGTATCAGTGATGATATGTGGCGTTATTTATATACTGTTAATTCTACCGGCGGACCTGGATTTGGAGAAGCAACTCAGTTTGGAGAGCAATGGTATGGTAATCAAGGGGGTACTACTTTTGCCAATAAAAATATTAAATGGGAAACTACATTAACTCGTAATCTTGCTGCTGATATCACGCTTTTTAATGGTCGTCTCACTGTTACTCCGGAGATTTATTGGAATACGACGAAAGATTTACTTTATAAATCGGACATTCCTTCAGCAACTGGTTATGTAAGTCAGATGCAAAATATTGGACAAGTAACTAATAAAGGGGTTGAATTAACTATATCAGGAGATATTCTCAGTGGCAGGGATTATGTGCTTTCCGCAAATCTTTCTTTAGGTATGAATAAAATGAAAGTTGATAAATTAAATGGTACAGACAATGTGATTTGGGATCAGAATAACCGTTGGAAATCAAGTTACAATGATTATTGTTTGAAGGTGGGTGACCAAGTAGGACTTATTTATGGTTTTGTATATGATGGTTTATATTCAATGGATGAATTCTATTTTGATCCCACTAATAACTTGCAAGCAGTACCTTGGGGATCAACGGCCGCTGAAAACGGAACTTCGAAAGATGCACCTATTATGGATGCAGACGGTGTGGAACATCCAAAAACAATAATCAATCAGATTTCAGGAGATTCTAATTCAGGCATAGCTACTCTGCCGGGCAAAGTCAAGTTCAAGGATTTGAATGGTGACGGATATATCACAGAAGATGACCGTACTGTTATAGGTAATACCAATCCAAAAGTGCAGGGAGGTTTTGGATTGAGCGGACAATGGAAGGGTTTTGATTTTGCCATGAACTTCAACTTTATGCTTGATTTTGATGTGAATAATGCGACAGCTTACCAGCTTTCCTCATCCGAAAGCAATAAGAATAAGTTCTACAATGTGCTTTCCACATTTGCTGACAAAGGTTGGCGTTATACCCGTGATGGTGATGGCGAATGCTTGTACAAATGTTACTATATTGATGGTTCGTTGGATATGTACCGTGAATTAAACGAAGGTAGGACACTTTGGAATCCGACGGATGTGACAAAAAAAATAACTCATTCCTATTTTATCGAGGATGGATCGTTTCTGCGTTGTCAGGATTTGACTGTTGGCTATACGTTACCTGGAAATCTGACTTCTAAATGGGGGATTTCGAAAGCTCGTTTTTATGTATCAGCCTCTAATTTGTTTATTATTACTGGGTATTCGGGTTATGATCCTGAAGTGGATATTCAGACAGGATTAACTTGTGGTATGGACTATAACCGTTACCCACGTAGTCGCAGTTTTGTACTAGGTACTAATATTACATTCTAAATTTGAAAGCACATGAAATTTAAAAATACTTTAATAATAGGATTAGCAACTTTGACTCTAATATCATGCAATGATTTCCTTGACGTGGATTCTCCATCAAGTTACAATGAGGACTTTGTGTTCAGCCAAGAAACAGAAATTAGCCGTGCGTTGAACGGTGTTTATGCTTCTATCTTGGTAGGTGATCTTTATGGCAGTGCCTATCAGAAAACTTTTAATTTGAACAGTGATGTTGATATGCAGATGTATACAGGTAATGTAGCAACCCATAATAGCTATGCACGTTTTGATTGTGACGATCAAGGTGGCGAAATTGATAAATATTGGAGAGCTTCTTATAAAGCTATTGAAGATGCTAACCGTTTTATCCGGGGTGTAGAAACTGGTCCGCTTTATAATGAAGAGAATACCGCTGTTATGCAGATGTTGGGCGAAGCCAAGTGTCTTCGTGCTATGGTTTATCATGATCTGGTAGTGATGTTCGGGGATGTTCCTTTCACTTTCCTGCCAGCCTCACAATTAGGTGATAATTATGTGATTCCTGTAATGAATCGCGAAGAAATCCAAAATAAACTTATTGAAGATTTGCAGGATATTGCTCCTAAGATGTCTTCTACTACAACAACAACAGTAGAACGTGCGTCTAAGGAGTTTGCTTGGGCATTAATTGCACGTATTGCATTGACTGCCGGAGGTTATTCACTTCATCCGGATAAAAATAATGCAAATAGTTATGGTGTGATGAAACGTCCGGAAGATTATCAGAAGTATTATCAAATCGTAAAAGAATATACTAGCCTGGTTATTGCTTCGGGGACACACTCTGTAGGCACTTCTTATCAAGATATTTTTACCAAGGAAAGCAATTTTGAAATTATTGCTAAAGGTGATCCTATTTTTGAGATTCCTTTTGCTAAGGAGTCTACAGGTAATACAGGGTATTCTCAAGGACCTACATCAACCGTTAATGAAGGAAAGACATTGGGTAAGAATGTATGGGGAGAATCTAAAGGTGATATACGTTTGAGTGCTTTTTACCGTTATTCATTCGATGAGAATGATAAGCGTCGAGATTTTATTAATGGACTTTGGTATTATGGTAACAGTGCTAATAATGCTACTCAGGATTCTTGTATGATTCGTGCGGATTATACTGTCCATAATAATAAATGGTCTAAATTGTGGGCGAATGCGGGACAGTTTACCAATTTGAGTGCCAGTAATACAGGTATTAACTTCCCTTATATGCGTTATACGGATGTTTTGTTGATGAATGCCGAAGCTGTTAATGAGTTGGAAGGACCTACTGCCACTGCTCAGGAGTCACTTCGTCAAGTCCATGCACGGGCATTCGATGACCAAAGTGTTGTTTCTGCCTATATTGCTCAGGTGGCTTCTTCTAAAGAAACTTTTTTGAAAGCCGTGCTTGATGAACGTAAATGGGAGTTTGCGGGTGAGAATATGCGCTGGAGAGATCTTGTCCGTAATAATCTTTATGGACAGGAAATTGTTTATAGTTTTTTGCGCTATCTTTCTGTAGGAATGTCTAATGCCGGTTCTTCTACTGGCTTCGAAGATGATATAGCTGAACATGATGGTAGTGCTTATTTGGATGATCTTCCCGAATCTATGTATTACCATGTTCTTCCACAAACGGTTGAATGGCGTGTGGATGTAAATCAAGTTTATGGCTATCCTTATCCCAATAAGATATTGGATATGCTCTATATTTATAATCCTTACAAATCAGCTAATCAACCAGCGACAGCTTTGGTAGCTGTTGATGGAGCAACTTGGAAGATGGCGGAATTTTATCAGTGGAGTAATGATTCGGAGCCTACTAACCAATGTAAATATTCATTCTATGGATATATTCGTCATACAGAACAAGGAATGATTGTGTTGGTCAAAGATGGAACAGAATCACCACTGGATGGTAATTCTGTTCCTGAGGTGAATGATTTACCTCCTGTACGTTATATTTTACCTTATCCTAATGCGGCTATCCAACGCTCAGCAGGTGTATACAAGAACTATTATGGCTATAAATAATTTATAAAAGGACAGAATGATGAAAAAAAAATTTTTATATGCATTAATGTTATTTTCAGGTTTCTCATGTATTTCGTGTTCTGATGATGAGAAAGGAATGGCAAATATAGATAGAGAATGGATGACTATGTTCATTTGTGATAATAATAGAGGAAAAGGGGATGACTATGCTTATAATTGTAAAGCAGAGGGACCGAATGGCAATGATATTCATCTTTATTGGTATGGAGTGAATAACTGTGCGGGCTACCAGATTCGTCAGGCACTACAGCCAAATGTTTCGGGTGGTGCAGATGCTTGGGGTACATCTGCCGAAAACGGTCTTTTGTTACTAGATACCATTGTAGGACCGGAGGTCCTTGATTTAGTTATTAAAGATCAACAGTATTCCACTGATTATCGTTTTGCTATTCGCGTGTTATCAACAAAAGATGATAATGTGACTGATTTTTCACATGCATCCAAATGGTATGGACATGGTGATGGCAGACAGTGGGCAGAATGGATGGGCATTACCACTTCTGATCGATATGCAACTCCATTCTGTGTCTATGTAGATGCTTCTAAGACTACACAGACTACTATGCGTGTGATGTTGAATCGTGCTTTCAAAACTGTAACAGAAGGGGTATCGACGATGATAAGGCTATTTATCGTGAAAAATTTCAGCTTGATGCTAACGATAATTTTGTTTATCAGTGGTTGGAAGTAGATCCGTCTCCTAATAATCCTGAATCAACAGTGAATGAAAAATGGAGAAAATATAAATTAACCGATGAGGATTTTGAAAAGGGATATGTAGATATTGACGGACTTCAGAAAAACTCTGTTTATGTGATTAATGTTCGCAACGAGAATGTGAAGGTAAAATGGGATGCATATTACAATACTTGTTCTGCCCGCTCAGACGGAGAACCGGGAGAGCCTATTTTAGTAACTCATGACTTAAGTGCTCCAAGTCGTGACCGGTTTGATTCAGATGAAGCTTATCAAAATGCTTTGATACAGCACGAGGCTGCTCTGAAATACAATGCAATGCGTATTGATTTCCTTTTAACAGACTTCATTTCCGATGTAAATTTAGCCGAAGGACAGACTTATTATTTGGAAGGTGGAAAGACTTATTGTATGTTTGATAATTTAACTACCTGCAAAGGTTTTGTTCTTCGTACTCGTCCTGAGGATGTAGCAGCAGGTAAACGTGCTAAAGTATTGTTAGGTGGTATGCATATGACAGGTACTAATGTTAATTCTATGAATTTGATGTTCGGGCGCCAGCCACAAGCTGGAGAAGGAGGAGAAATTTATATGAAGATGCTCGAATTTTATGATATTGATTTCGATTGTCCAATGGCTCTTACTTATGGTGATAATGTTGCCGGTTTGGGTTCGGCTACAGGTAATTATTTCATTAATATGTTTTCTAATGGTATGGCTGTACATTTGGAAAGTTTTGTGGTGAAAAATTGTACTTTCAAGCGTCTGGTACGTGGGTTCATTCGTGAGCAGGGGCCTAATTACAAAATTTGGGATCATGTCTTGATAGAGGATAACCAGTTCTTTGACTGTGGCTATTATAGTAATGGTGCCGGAGGTTATCCATGGATTGCCGGTTCCGGGAATAATGCGAATTCTAATTTATATAAGGACTTTGTGGTTCGTGGAAACACTTTCTATGATTGTCCGTTCCCTTCATTTTTCAGTGAAACCAAGCAGAGTGCATGGAAGGGAGGGGCATGGAATATAACGTTTGAAAACAATACTTTGGTTAACTGGAACACTCGTGCAGCAGGAAATATTTTCAATATGCGTAATATTCCAGATGGAAGTACTTATACGGTGAAAAATAACCTGATTGTTTTGACCAAGCAGGACGGTGATGTCCGAAAGATGACTATGGCAGGAGCTGATATCCGTAAGACAATGACTATGGCAGACGGTACAGCCGGACATGTGACATTGAATTTTGACAATAATTATTCTACAAATACTTTTTTATCCAACGGACAAATTTTTAGCAATAATCCATGGACTGCGACTAAAAATAATTTTGGCACCTTGGTCAACAATGGTTCTGCTACTTTAAATGGAACATTGGAAGTTCTTGTAGATGATATTTCTCCATTAGAACTGATGGTAAGTCCAAATCCACCACATAAGGCTACTGCTGATAACGATCAATATATGCATCGTGCAGATGCACTTGATGGTACGGCTGGAGAGCATGGTGTAAACTTGTATTACAATCAGACAGGTAAAGTTATGGAGTCAAAAATTTATCAGTTGAACATTGGTGCGGCTAAATGGCGTAATGGTTCTGTTAGATAGTAGAATGGGGTTTGATAAGTTTTATAGTTATTATAATGTGAATGTCTTCTGAGAATCTTTGGATTTTGAAAGACAGATATTTGATAGAAAAGCCGATCTGTGATAGATAGGCTTTTTTATGTATAGGTAAAGGGGCAGAGTATCAAAAATTGTATAGGTTTGATGATGTCTGTGCAAAATCTGCCTGAAAAAGACCAAATATTCTCTGTATTCAGATTGGAAAACGCATAATTTTGTTTGCTGGTTTTTATCAAAACATATAGGAATAATGAAAAATACATTCAAAAAAGTGTTTATTGGCTTTATGGCTTTTGCCATGGCAACCGGCTCCTTTGCGCAGCAAAGAGCTCATAAAAAGGATAATGAGTCGTATCCTAAGGAATGGAAACAAATAGCACGTATGGAGCAGGATTCTTTCTTTCTGACAGATGAAGCTCGGCGGATTGCTGAAAATGTATTGGCTTTTCAACGCTGTACGGGCGGTTGGCCGAAGAATATAGATATGGCCCGCTGCATGAATGATAAAGAGCTGGCTAAAGTGATAAAGGATAAATCACGTCGTGATGATTCTACGATAGATAATAATGCCACAACTGCCCAGATGATTTTTTTAGCCCGTCTTTATAGGCAGACTAAGGATATACGTTATCGGGATGCTTTCCTCCAGGGAGTGGAATATTTGCTGAGTGGTCAATACGAAAACGGAGGATGGCCGCAATTCTGGCCCGGTCCGCGTGGTTATCAGATACATATTACTTTCAATGACGATGCCATTGTCAATACATTGAATATGATACGTGATATGATGAATTACAAAGCGCCTTATGAGGATGATTTGATAGACAAGGCTTTGTGTGTACGTTTGGAAAAAGCCTTTAATAAAGGAATAGAGTGCATTTTGGCTACACAAATTATCAAGGATGGAGAACCTTCAGTGTGGTGTCAGCAGAATGATAGGGAAACATTGAAGCCTGCACCGGCACGTGCGTATGAGTTGCCGTCTTATTGTTCGGCGGAGAGTGCCGGGATTGTGCGTCTGCTCATGGAATTACCTGCACCTGACGCACGCGTGAAGCGGGCGGTTCACGGAGCCATGAAATGGTTTGACAGGTATAAACTTACCGGTTTGAAATGCGAGCGTATCGTGCTGGCAAATGGTGAGCGGGATACTCGTCTTGTGGAAGATCCTCAAGCCAGGCCTATTTGGGCACGTTATTATGATTTGAAATATTGTGAACCGTATGTATGTGACCGTGACGGGTTGCCGCGTCGCCACTTGGAAGAAATAGGAACAGAACGTCGTAACGGATATAGTTGGTACAATAGCAGGCCGGCTGAGCTTTTTGCCATATACAATGCATGGGCGGACAAATATGATCCGAAGCATAAAGTGGCAATCAGTCTGGCAACCAAAGGAGCGAATGAAAACGGGCTTATTGAAATGTATCGTCGTCCCATGGCAGAGCGTACGGCTTTTGATGTGGTGGTAAAGCCGGGAGAGAGTATTCAGGCAGCTATTGAAAAGGCGCCGGAAATTCCGACAGTACCTTTTAAAATCTTATTGCTGAACGGAACGTATCATCAAAAAGTGATTATTGACAGACCTAATATTGTTTTGGTGGGAGAAAACCGTGACAGTACGCGGATTGTCTTGGCTGAAACAGCCCAGACACGTGCCATCACGGAATATCATGGACGTCCGGTAGGCAATGGTGTCATTGTGTTGCAGGAAGGTGCGGATGATTGTGTTATTAGCGGACTGACTGTTTACAACAATTACGGAACTGCCGTTGAAAATACGACCATCCATCAGATGGCGATTTTTGGACGTGCCACTCGTACTATCATCATCAACAGTAATGTATGGGCCGATGGAAACGATGCCCTTTCCTTGTGGGCGCCCGGAAGCAATGGTATGTATTATCATGCCGATCTCTATCTTCGTTGTCCGGGTGTGGATTTTCTTTGTCCTCGCGGATGGTGCTATGCCACACGCTGCCATTTTTATGGTGATAGCCGTGCCATGATTTGGCATGACGGACGAGGTGACAAGAACAAGAAACTGGTTATTACCAATTCTTCATTTGATGCTAAGACACCGACACTTTTAGGACGATATCATCATGATTCCCAGTTTTATCTCATCAAATGTAAAATGTCGAAGAATGTGCTTGACGGGAATATTCATTATGCTTATTCGGATAAAGTGCTTGATCCCTGTCCGTGGGGGCTACGTACCTATTATTATGGTTGTACCCGTGAAGGAGGGCATAGTGGCTGGGTAAACGATAATTTAAAGGAGGCGGAGAATGCTCCGGAGTTTTATGGCGTTACCGCCAAGTGGACATTCAATGGCAAATGGGACCCCGAACAACGTATCAGAGATCTTTGGAATGTGTTGGCCTACTAATTTAACAGTTTGTAATATGAAAATGACCACTATTTTATGCTGTATTGTTTTTTTGTTTGTGTCAATGTTATCTGCTGTTGCCCGACAGCAGGAGAAGTCCCGGGTTATTGTCACTACGGATGGTGAGATTGACGATCAAAGTTCTATGATTCGTTTTCTTATGTATTCTTCTGATTATGATGTAGCAGGCATTGTTCAAGTCAATGGGGTACAGAAAGACGGACATAGCAAAGATAAATGGATCGAATCACAAATTGCCAAATATGCGGAATGTCTGCCTAATTTGAGGAAACATAATCCCGATTATCCCGATGCTGAATATCTGCTAAGTGTCTTGGCGGTTGGTAATGAGAACAGAGAGGACTTGCATAAATTGCCTCCTTTACTGTCTGATAGCGAGGGGGCACAGCTCATCATAAGGACATTGCTTGATTCTGATCCGAGGCCTGTTCATATTTTAGCATGGGGTGGAGCCAACACCCAGGCCAATGCCTTATGGCAGATCAAGCAGAAATATTCTGCTGCAGAATGGGCAAAAGCGGTATCAAAAGCCAGATTATATTGTATTTGGTATCAGGACGGCGGTGGAAAATGGATAGAACAGAATCTTCCTGAAATCATTATTTATGAATCGGGCGCGCCGGATCATGATGGAGGATGGAGATATGTATGGGATTACATGAGTGTGGACTATTATTTTAAAAACAGACTTAGTAAAAATTCAAAAGAGTTGCAACAAATCATGGATAAACCTTGGTTGGCTGACCATATTAAGAATGGGCACGGACCACTTTGTGCCGCCTATCCTCAGGAATATACCAGTGAGGGGGATACTCCTTCTTTTATGCCTCTTATACGTAATGGACTTGAACAGCATACAGACTATACATTAGGAGGATGGGGAGGACGCCCGGAGTATAAAAATGGCAATCACATGCAAGATGGGAATGATTTGAAAAACGGTGTGTCGGATTCGCATTATACTTTCCAGCGTTGGTTGCCTGCTATACAAAATGACTGGGCGGCTCGTGCCGACTGGTGCGTGGCTGATGAATATTCAAAGGCAAATCATCAACCTGTTGCCCGGATATTGGGAGAAAGTGTACGCACAGTCCGGCCGGGAGAAAAAATAATACTGGATGCCTCTTCTTCATTTGACCCTGATAAAAATTCATTGTCTTACCAATGGTGGCAATATCGGGAAGCAGGCAGTGTGCAAACAAAGGTGGCTATAAAGCACGCCGATGAGAAGAGGGCGGAGATAATTGTACCGGATAATCCGGGCAAACAGTTACATTTGATACTTGAACTTACAGATAATGGAATTCCCAATCTAAAATCTTATAAGAGAATCATTCTGAATATTAATCCGCTTGAGGAAAAATAATTATTACGGATAGATGATTCCGTCATTGTTCCTGCTGTTTTTAGTTCATGTTTATACGAATGGGACAAAAATAATCTCGTTAGCAGAATTGATTTAATTTTCGTAGTGCAATAATGGTCAACAAGAAAAAGTAATTCTGCTAACGGGAGTTATAAAAATAATCAGTTCTATTTGAAGTAAAAAAATATTTTTTACTTTTTTTCTTCAGCGGCATGTGGATAGTCAATCGTATAATGCAGTCCGCGACTCTCTTTCCGTTCCATTGCCTGACGGGTGATCAAATACCCAATGTTAATCATGTTACGCAGTTCGCAAAGCTCGCGTGAAGCCTTACAGCGTTTGAAAAGACGCTCGGTTTCTTCATATAAAATATCCAATCGGTTCCAAGCACGGATTAATCGCGTATTACTGCGTACAATACCTACATAAGCTTCCATAATTTGGTTCACCTCTTTCATGCTTTGGGTTATCAGTACCCGTTCTTCATTGTTCATGGTTCCTTCATCGTTCCATTCGGGGATATCCTCATTAAAGTCATATCGGTCGAGTACATTTAGTGCATGTTTGGCTGCCGCGTCCGCATAGACCACAGCTTCTATCAGCGAATTGGAAGCCAGACGGTTACCTCCGTGCAGACCGGTACATGAACATTCGCCGATGGCATACAAACGGTTGATACTGCTCTGTCCGTCCAGATCGACTTTGATACCTCCGCACAGATAATGAGCAGCCGGAGCCACAGGAATATAGTCCTTAGTAATATCAATACCCAGGCTGAGGCATTTTTTATAAATATTGGGGAAATGTTTTTTTGTTTCTTCCGGATCCTTATGAGTTACATCCAGATATACATGATCTTCACCGCGCTGCTTCATTTCGTTATCAATGGCACGTGCTACGATATCACGTGGGGCCAATGACAGGCGTGGATCATATTTTTGCATGAATTCTTCGCCACTTTGATTCTTTAAGACAGCACCGTAACCGCGCATGGCTTCGGTGATGAGGAAACTGGGACGGTCCCCCGGATGGAAAAGGGCGGTGGGATGGAATTGTATAAATTCCATGTCCTTTACTGCTCCTTTGGCACGGTACACCATAGCAATGCCGTCTCCCGTAGCTACCAGTGGATTGGTTGTATTGCGGTATACCGCTTCGCATCCGCCTGTTGCCATTACAGTTACTTTGGACAGGAACGTATCCACTTCTCCTGTTTTCTCATTCAATACGTAAGCACCGAAACATTTGTGCCTGGTGTATGGCGGGTGACAATAATTCCCAAATGATGCTGGGTAATGATTTCTACCGCATAGTGATCTGTAAATATGGTAATATTGGGATGGGCTTTTACCGCTTCTATCAGGCTGGTTTGTATTTCAGCTCCTGTATTGTCTTTGTGGTGCAGGATGCGGAACTCGGAATGGCCTCCTTCTTTGTGGAGGTCGAATTCTCCATCCTCTTTTTTATCAAAATCCACTCCCCATTTTATCAGTTCCTGGATTTGTGCAGGTGCTTCTCGCACTACTTTTTCTACAGCCGCGCGGTCACTGATCCAATCGCCGGCAATCATCGTGTCTTCAATGTGTTTCTCGAAATTGTCTACTTTCAAGTTGGTAACAGATGCTATACCTCCCTGAGCAAAATAGGTATTGGCTTCTTCCAGTCCTGCTTTACAAATCAGGGCGACTTTACCTTTGTGAGCTACTTTCAGTGCGAAGCTCATTCCGGCAAGTCCTGAGCCGATAACAAGGAAATCGAATTTTTTAACCATGATAATATGCTTTATGGGTGCAAAGCTACGAAAAACCTTTATTCATTGTACCTTTTACTCTTGTTTTTACTATTTTTTTCGTGAAGAATAAACGAAATAGATAATGCAAGTATGAAATTAAAAGTGTAACTTTCTGCATTTTTAAATAGAATAGGATGGAAAACAATAAAGAAATCATTCACGAAAGTGAGGTAAAAGAACTTATAATTGAGTTGAGGGGTGAGAAAGTACTGATAGACCGGGTGTAGCTAAGCTTTATGGCGTAGAAACCAGGGATATAAATAAAGCAGTAAAAAATAATGCAGATAAATTCCCTGAAAATTACTGTTTTAGCTTGCAATTATCTGAAAAACAGGAGCTGGTGGAAAATTTCCACCGGTTAGAAAGTTTGAAGTATTCAACCGTTGTCCCCAAAGCTTTTACAGAGCGAGGATTGTATATGTTGGCTACTATATTGAAAAGCAAGAAAGCTGTGAATGCGACGTTTGCTATATGTAAAACGGGTTAAAAGGCAAAATGGTTCGGAGCACACGGAAACAGAATAACCTGTTTTTTTATCTGTTGGGTTGCCGAGGTGAGTGAAGGTTATACATCTTTGATTTTACTTCTTTTAAAGACAGAAGAACATAAGGATAAGATATTATCCTTATGTTCTTCTGTCTTTTTTGTTTATCCGGTTTGCAACTGTCTTACCCCAAGAAGGAGATCAGCACAC
>ERZ859937.363-NODE-363-length-19797-cov-1.956134_pt1 | contig 19797 bp, 19 predicted proteins | sample MGYA00509985_ERZ859937 | MGnify/ENA primary metagenome ERZ859937 (study PRJEB30046, sample SAMN00715169) | human gut metagenome | study: EMG produced TPA metagenomics assembly of the A metagenome-wide association study of gut microbiota in type 2... | reverse complement strand
GCATCCACCCCGCACGCATCGAGGAAGTAGTGGCCAAAGTACGCAAGCAGGTGGAAGAGGAAATCATCGAAACCGGTAAACGTACCACCATAGACTTGGGTATTCATGGTCTGCATCCCGAACTTATCCGTATCATCGGTAAGATGAAATACCGTTCATCTTACGGTCAGAACTTGTTGCAACATGCCCGTGAAACAGCCAATCTGTGTGCTGTAATGGCATCAGAACTCGGTTTGAACCCGAAGAAAGCAAAACGTGCCGGATTGTTGCACGATATCGGTAAAGTGCCCGATGAAGAACCGGAATTGCCGCACGCACTCTACGGTATGAAACTGGCAGAGAAATTCAAGGAAAAACCGGACATCTGCAACGCCATCGGTGCCCACCACGACGAAGTGGAAATGACCAGCTTGCTGGCTCCCATCGTACAAGTATGCGATGCTATCTCAGGCGCACGTCCGGGAGCACGCCGCGAAATTGTAGAAGCCTACATCAAGCGTCTCAACGACCTCGAACAACTGGCAATGTCTTATCCGGGCGTAACGAAGACCTACGCCATCCAGGCAGGACGTGAATTGCGCGTAATCGTCGGTGCGGACAAGATTGACGATAAGGCTACAGAAAACCTTTCCGGTGAAATAGCCAAAAAGATACAAGATGAAATGACCTATCCGGGACAGGTGAAGATTACCGTTATCCGTGAAACGCGTGCGGTAAGCTATGCCAAGTAAGTAAAAGAATACAAGACTTAAAACCATAAAAGGAGCGTTGGTATCAAACCATCCGCTCCTTTTTTATTTTATCCGCTTCCGGAGTTCGCGGAGTTTCCGTATATTTGGCGGTACAAAGCAAAGATAAAAGCTATGAAGGAATATTTATTTGAAGTCTGTGCAAACTCCGTAGAGAGTTGTATGGCCGCCCAAGCCGGCGGAGCCGATCGGGTAGAACTATGCGCCGGAATACCCGAAGGGGGAACTACCCCTTCTTACGGTGATATTGTCATTGCAAGAGAGGCTTTGCAAAACACCAGGTTACACGTCATTATCCGTCCTCGCGGCGGCGATTTCCTATACTCTCCCACAGAGCAGCGCATCATGCTGAAGGACATAGACAATGCCCGCCGCTTAGAAGCGGACGGCGTTGTTTTAGGCTGCCTGACGGCAGACGGCGAAGTTGATATTCCGCTAATGAAGCAATTTATGGAAGCTGCCCAAGATATATCGGTGACTTTTCATCGTGCCTTTGATGTCTGCCGCAATCCGCAAAAAGCGCTGGAAGATATTATCAGCCTCGGATGCGACCGCATCCTGACTTCCGGGCAGCAACCCTCTGCCGAAATAGGCATTCCTCTGTTGAAAGAACTGCAACAACAGGCAGCAGGGCGCATCACCCTGCTTGCCGGCTGTGGAGTAAATGAAACTAATATTGCACGCATAGCCCGCGAAACAGGTATTCACGAGTTCCACTTCTCGGCAAGAGAAACAGTAACAAGCCGTATGCAATATCGCAAAGACAAAGTTCCTATGGGCGCAACCGTACAAATCAATGAATTTGAACGGAACGTAACTACTAAGGAACGGGTAAGGAAAACAATTGAAAAGTTGAAAACAGATATATCAGAATGATAGAGTTACAGTCTTCCTCTTTTTCAATTATCAAAGGCCTCTTATTGTTTTCATCAACTGTTCGCCCAATCCTATTGTATAGCCTTGCGACACAAAGACCACCCTGTTGAATGTATCTGCAATGATAAATACAGGCAAGGTTCCTTTATGTCTTAACTTCATGGACTCTGCAATTTGGGACTGGATACCCTCCGTATCTATACCATAGATAATAGTAGAAGGCAAGTCGGGGAAAGACTCTTGAACGAATTTCTCGGACTGTGCCTCATTCGGGAAAAGCAATACCATTTTCCGTCCCCACTTTTCCAAATCAGCCTTGAAAGCTGCAATATCACGCAACGCATGATTGGTAGGCTCTTGGTTGACTCCCAAAATGCCGACAATATAGTACCCGCGTCCGCATGCCGACAACAAGCTTTGTTTGGAATCGCCCTCTTGAAGCGGAGTAAAGAGAGACTCCGAATTGAAGTTACCTATCACCTGCACCTCATCCCTGCTCTCGCGCATCACCAACTCAATACGAGTGGTCTGTCCCGGTTTAATGCTGAAGCCTGCAAGACGTGAAAGCACACCACCGCTTGCCAGGCGGGTTCCGGTCACTAAAAAATAATCTCCGGCATCCAATGCCGTACCGTTCTTCAGCAGGCTGCTCCAAGTAGTGCCGTCCCCCGTATCGGGATTGCCTTCACTGTAAGACAGTAGTTGCAACTTGCCCTGCGGAGTCACTTTAGAGAGAGTAAAATGAGAATAATATTTAGGATCGTCCACCGACTTGACCGGCGAATAGTTAGCGATAAGTTTACCCTTTAGAGGTATTAACTCCTCCATAAACACAACTTCTTTCGGATTGCAATCCAAATCTACATCCACTGCACCATCTTCCTTTATCAGTTGCACTTTGCCCGTTACCTCGTCTATGCGTGCAGGTATTCCCATGCTGCGTGCCATGGAAACAAAAAAGATGTCCCGGCTGTGTGCATCCGCCAGCCGTGCCCTCCACACGCCTTCGGGAGAGACAGGATCACCGCCTAAGTTGCAATCTTTCTCCACACGGATGTTCTCTACCACCCACTCCACCAGCTTCATCGGCTGCGCCGCATAGGCTTCCATATCTTCTTTTGAAACTTCCTTCTTGAAAAAAGCTTTGTATGGAGTCAGCATTTCGTTGCTCACACGCGGATTACGCACGTATTTACGGAAATACTCCGCACCGGTACGCACTTTGGACAGCATATGGTCTATCAACACTTCCAAACTTACATCCCGAAGATCTTTTGCCGAAATCCGCTGCAACAGGTCGATGCCCCCTTTCTTTGACTTTTCAGAACGCAGACGGGTCATGAAGTCGCAGATTACCTTATGGTTGCCACGGGAGGCAACCAGTATTTTGACAACCGCATCCTCATCCAACTTGTATTTACGGGCAAAGGTGCGCGCTGCACCCTCGGTCATAAACGTTGCAGTATAAGCACCACGGATAGAATCTTCCTGCGCCAGTCTAAAGTCATTCAAAGCACGTTGCTCAGGTGTTACTTCGGGCAGATTGGCAGTTTCCAACGGCGGCACGACATCCATATCTACGGTAAATGTATCACCGTCCTTTTTATCAAGCTTCACCGTCAATTCCTGCTGCTTGCCGAAAGATATTTTGGCAAAACCGAAACATCCGTCCTTTGACGCCCATACCAGCATATCCCCCTTCCCGGCTGTCAGGTCGCAAACACCGCCGGCAGAAGTATATTTGGTAGCAACTGTATAGAATTCCGCATAATTGTAAAGTTTGAATTCCACGCAGGCGCTATCCACAGGCGCACCACCAGCATCCACTACGGTTACGGCTGCTTTTGTCGCAGGGGCATAGTTACCAATCACATTGATTTCTGTATAGGTGGGGGTAACGGACATTATCTCTTCCACCCCCTCATAACGTCCGAAGACCTTTGTGTGCATCAGCATCCCCCGACTGGCAGGCGCATTGAACCAGCCAAGATTGAGAACAGGTTCGGGTTCGCAAGCTCCCAAAAAATACCATTTACCATCTGCCCATGCCTCTACCCACGCATGATTATCATCGGTATGGGCCCAACGGGGTGTATATACCTGACGTGCCGGAATCCCCACTGAACGGAGCGCGGCAACCAAAAACGTAGACTCTTCACCGCAACGGCCGTAAGCGGTGCGCACCGTTGCCAAAGGAGAACTGGTACGAGCATCGGAAGGCATATAAACAGCTTTCTCATGACACCAGTGGTTCACTTCCAAAATGGCTCCTGCAAAGGAAGAGATTTTACCCGGTCTTTCACTCTTTATAGAATACTACACGGGCGCTGTCCAAATGCTCATTATTCACCCGTACCGGAAGAACAAAATGCCGGAATATATCTTCTGGAATAATCTTTCCCCAAGGCATTTCATCGGCAGCCTGCCGGGAAGCACGTACATTCATCAAATGAAATTCCCCTGAGTAATCCGCAATATCAGCCAAAGGCATATAAGCATAGAGAAACTCCAATGCTTCACGCTCATAAGTAGTGAGAGAAGCATCGAATATGGAAAACAAATCTCCATGCGGCATCAAAGTCCTTTTCTGTTGAAAATCTTGCTCCACACGCGAACGATAGGCAGCATCTGTCATAAAATGGGAATGACCGCAAGCAGCCAGCAGGCACGACAGGCTGATTATCCCGAAAAATAAGGTGATGTGTCTCATAATGTACAATCATTGAAGTTGGAGTACAAAAATAACATAAATCGTGTGCAAAAGAAAAGATAGGTAATATATTTGTAATACACGGATAGCAAAACAACGTATTTTTTAAGAAAACAAAGACTATAATGTAATTTTCTATGTTATAAAACATATTTTTCACGAACATTTTGATCTTTGCAGCGTTAATAAGAGAGAAAACAATAAAAGATGTTTAATCGCTTTCCGAAACGCGGAAAGCAAAAAAGAAGATGATTATGAAAAAGAATGCAAATGAAATTTTTATGTTACAGTACCGTATCAAACGCTATCAAGCAATGGGTAACGGAACAATGTGCCAAACCTTAAATGGCAAACTACAAAAACTGCTTGCAGAGCAAGCTGCTATGACCATGTAAATTACACCTTTAAATAAAATGAACGAGGGCAGGAAATTTTTCAGTTTCCTGCCCTCTTCTTTTATCATTTTCTTGCCCATGTAAGATAATATGTTTACACCTCCACAATATCCTTGCCAAAAGGAGCCAACGCCAAAGCAGCAAGTTTGAAATGCTGCATACCGAAAGGAATGCCAATAATAGTGATACACAACAATATGCCAAACCCCAAATGTGAAAGGCAAATCCATATTCCACCCAGAAAAATCCACAGCACATTCATCAGTATATACAGACAGCCGCCTGAACGCTCTCCACTACGCACATCCTTACCAAACAGCCATAAAGCAAGACCCGCCATTTTCATTGTCTGCATACCAAAAGGGATACCGACGATTGTAATCATCATTAAAAGACTGGCTATCATGTATTCCACGGCAGTAAAAATACCACCGAATATCAGCCATAAAACATTCATTAGACAACCCATTGTATTACGTTTTTATGTTCGACATTACAAAGATAATATACTTTCTTACCTATTCACTAAATTTCCAGTCACTAAATTCAAAACTTAGCTGTTCCCAAACACCTTTTTCATCACTTTCTTCACGAGGATTGGACACCGAGAGACCTATCAGTCGGATAGGATGATGCACATAGTCGACTTCTTTCAAAAGCTGTTTTGCCAATGGCAGGATTACATCAAGAGTAGTCAACTCTTTAGATTGTGTAATGCTGCGGGTAATCTGGCTGAAATCATGGAATTTGATTTTCAGCGTCAACGTATTCCCCCGAAAGTTCTTATGCTCCAAACGCCCCACCAACTCCACCGCCGTATGATATAATTCAATAATCACCGATGCCTGCCGGTTAATATCTTTTTCCAAAGTATGTTCGCATCCGATAGACTTGCGAATGCGTACCGCCTCTACCGGACGGAGATCTATCCCACGGGCGAAATCATAATAAAGACTTCCCACCTTACCGAACTCGCGCAACAGCATCGCTTGCGAACAGGCACGCAGTTGCCCGCCGGTATGTATCCCCAAAACATGCATCTTCCTTGCCGTCACCGGACCCACTCCCCAAAAACTCTCTATCGGCAGATGTGCTATAAAATCCAAAGCCTGGTCGGGATGAATGGTACACAAACCGTCGGGTTTACGGTAATCGGATGCTATTTTGGCAAGAAACTTATTGTAGGAAACTCCGGCAGAGGCCACCAGACTCAGCCGCTCGCGCACTTTCCGTTTTATTTCTCTGGCTATATCCACAGCCAGAAGAATACCCGGCTTATTTTCCGTCACATCCAGAAACGCCTCATCCAAAGAGATAGGTTCTATGACATCCGTATATTCATGGAATATCTCATGAATTTGACGGGACACCGATTTATAGACGTCCATACGCCCCGGAATAAAAATAAGCTGCGGACATAACCGTTTCGCTTTCTGTGATGACATAGCCGAACGCACCCCGAACCGGCGGGCTTCATAGCTGGCAGCAGCTACCACACCCCGCTCCTCAGCATGACCTACCGCCACGGGTTTGCCACGCAGTTCAGGATTATCACGCTGTTCTACAGATGCGTAGAAAGCGTCCATATCAATATGTATAATCTTCCGTTCGGTCACCATCATACCAACTACCGATACAAAGATACACTAAATTTTCTTCATTCGGAGTATGCGCTGATAGACATAAATAAAAGCGGGAATAAGGAATAAATCTGCAAAAATCCAGGCAGTCGGGTCACCAAAGCAAACGGCAATGTAGCCAAATGCCGGAACTGCCAACAAACTGACCAAGATACGGGCTATCATTTCGGAAACACCCGAAAGCATAGCCAGATTGGTGTAACCTACCCCTTGGATAGTGTAGCGCAGAATACAGAGTAAACCCAGTATCGGGAAAAAGGAGACAGATATATGCAGGAAAAGTTCCGTATCTTTTAAGATTTCCATTTCCGAAGCCTCTACGAACAATAAAGCGAACGTTCCGGCTCCAAACATCAGCGCCACAAAAGTAAATGCCCAGTAGATAATCATCATAAGCGCACTTGCCTTGACACCCTGCCATATGCGTTCAGGCTTGCCTGCACCGTAGTTTTGTCCGCTATAAGTGGCCATCGCCATACCCAAGCTCTCGAAGGGACACATAAAGAACATCTTGATACGCATGGCAGCCGTAAAAGCCGCTACACACGCTGTACCCAACGCATTATTGGCACTCTGCAACATAATACTGCCTATGGCGGTTATAGAGAATTGTAATCCCATAGGCACTCCGATATACATCAGTGTCCGTGCCAATGCACCATCGAATTTACGTTCGGCAGGAGTCGTCTTCAGAATTTCAAAACGTTTCATCATATAGATGTAACACAACACTGCCGAAACCCCTTGAGAAAAGACCGTAGCGATTGCCGCTCCCGCCACACCCCAATTCAAAACGAGGATACAAAACAGGTCAAGCAGAATATTCAAGACAGTGGAAAAGAGCAGAAACCAAAACGGTGTCTTGCTATCGCCCAAAGCACGTATAATGCTGGATAACAAGTTATAGAAGAATGTACAGGGAACACCTATAAAAGTAACGAGCAGATAATAATAAGCTCCGGTAAAAATATTTTCCGGTGTACGCATCATGCGCAGGATGTCTGCACAATAGATGCTTGTAACTACGGCAAGCACCACCGACATTACCGCAGCCAGTTGCAAACTGACTGCCACATAACGGCGCATCGTAACATAATCCCGTGCCCCGAACTTCTGCGCCACCGGAATGCCGAATCCGCCGCAACATCCGTTGCAAAAGCCAAGTATCAGGAATATGACCGATGTGCTTGCCCCGACAGAAGCCAGCGCATTTATTCCCAAGAATTTACCGACTATTGCAGCATCCACCAAAGAATAGGTCTGTTGCAGCAAATTACCCAGCAATAAAGGCAAAGTGAAATTGAATATCAGCGGAAGCGCCCGTCCTTCCGTCATTTCTCTTGATGTTGCCATACAATCTAATCCCTCCGAAAACCGGTGCAAAATTAGTAAAAGAAAAGTTTACGGGAATTGATACATATCAAAAGATTCGGGCTACTTACAAACGGTCCGTTTCTTTCAATACAGAACTATGAGCCAGATAGTCGGGAGCCTCGGCATAGATATACATCACACTGCCCCCTTTGATGGCGTCGATGATAGGACGGGTAAGTTTTTGCGGAACAGCCGGACAGCCGAAACTGCGTCCCAAACGTCCTCCCTCGCTTACAACCGAAGGATTGGCATAGGCAGCTCCGTGCATCACTATGGCACGCTCACGGGCGCGGTCATTGATGCCCTTTTCCAACCCGTTCAGGATAAGGGAATAACCGTTCTTACCCTGATAGGTTGTCTCTGTCAAATAGAATCCCAAGGAGCTTTTATAAGAACCGTATTCGTTGGAGAACGAAGTGGCATACTTGTCACCACTATTTTTCCCATGCGAAACAACCGATGAAAAAAGCAGCTTCCGCTGTTTCATATCGAATACAAACAGACGCTTCTCGGTAGAAGGGCGGGAGAAATCTATCAGAGTCAGCACATCCCGTTTACGGTCTGCTATTTTATGATACCCCGTTACCGCCTGATGGAAAGCTTTCCAGCTTACTACTCCTTCCAGTTGCATGGAATGGTACAAACCGGCATATGCAGCCGACTCTACCGCCAGCGTAACATCCGACTTATCCGGCACATCGGCAGAAGGCTTGCTCCCCAAGAAAAGGAAACAAGGAAAAAACAGTAATAAAAAAGACAAGCAAAATCGCAACATAAACATCTGACCTGAGAAAATATCGGTGGCAAAGTTAATACTTTTCGCCCATACACCTATCACACAGATAGTTAAAAAAGACAGGTGTTATTCGATAACAACTACTAAAGAATGTTCCGTCGGCGCCCAGTCAAACACAAACTTTGCGTGTGAAGTAGCATTACGCACGCACATATGCGAACGCGGTGTGGTGCCAAGCGACCAACTATATTCAATCATTGCCGTACGCGGAACATTCACCGGCACTCCATGAATATAGGCTCCGTTGGTGAAGCGGCTGGCATAGGGCGCATACCCGCCCGTTGCCGTAGAGCCATCTTTAAGAAAGACCATGCGCGATTTCTTTTGTTGAAGCAAATACATACCCAGCGGTGTCTCCTGCGCATAGGGCGGTGCATGCCGTCCCGTAGTGGCAGGATTCATGCTGCGTATTTTCCATTCACCTTTGTCCACACGCTCCAACGTGGCGATATTCTGGTCCAGACGGTCTACGAAAATGGCATGGTTAAAGACGGTACTGTCCGCCAGCTGTTTCAAATAACGGCGGGGAGCCAACCATTCATCTTCTAACGTAATAGGAAGAATACGGTCGAAGCTGCCTTCCGCACCCAGCAAATAAGCCAGTGTCCCGTCTCTGCCATAACGCTCGGGAACCAGCGTATCTCCCGGCAGGTACAAAGGAACGGACTGATAACGCTCCACTCCGAGAGTGTCCGCCACACGACGATAGGTGTTACGCACAAACTTGCGAACCAAAGGAGCTTCCCGGTTCAAATTCTTATAATTCTGCAAAACCACCCACTTCACACTGTCTCGTTGCATATTCTCAATATAAGCCAGACAATTGCGGATTACATCCCATTTGAACGAACGCACGGTATCCTTGTACGGATAGGTATCTTCCAACGTATATGTATCGTAAAGCAACTCTTTGGTTAGCGTTATATCGGCTGCCGTCAACAACTTCTCCTTGAAAGGCGTTTCCACCACAGACACAACGGTATCGACAGGTTCCGATACCTGCGCAACAGGAGATGAAACCCGGTCTTGACGCCCGTTACATCCTGCAAGCACCATGTATGTAGCCACAGCGGCAAAGAGGAAGAATCGTTTCATAAAATAAATTTAAGTTCGTAATCGGATTCAGAATCTTCATGAATACCTGACTCTACGAACAAAGATATAATTTTTTCTTACGTTTACAACGATTTTTCCCCGATAATTGTTGTGCTCCACAGTACTTTTCAGGCAGGGGGGGGTATCTAAGTATACGACTGAGACTATCTGAGTATACGCCCGAAAAATGTTACCCGGATAAATCACAAAGGTAACTTTGCAACTTGGTTGCATTTACCATTGCCTATCTTTGCATCAAAAATAGAAGATAATATGGGACATCATAATTGTACATGTTGCTGTGCGCATGACAATGCACAGCCAAAGAATGCACCGGGCAATATCGGTTTCTTAAAGGAATATTGGAAAATCCTGCTTTCAGCCCTTCTGCTTTTTGGCGGAATAGCCATGAAAGCGATGAATTTAAGTTTCTTCTCAGACGATGCCGTCGTACTTGTCTGGTATCTGCTGGCATATCTGCCCGTAGGTTTACCCGTACTGAAAGAGGCATGGGAAAGTATTCTGCAGAAAGATATTTTCAGCGAATTTACGCTCATGTCCATCGCTACATTAGGGGCTTTCTATATTAAGGAATACCCGGAAGGCGTAGCAGTAATGCTGTTCTATTCATTGGGAGAATTATTTCAGGACAAAGCGGTAAGCAAAGCCAAGCAAAACATCAGCGCATTGCTTGATGTACGCCCGGAAACAGCAACTGTTATCAGAGGTAATGAAGCCTTCATTGAATCTCCCCGCAATGTACAAGTAGGCGACATTATAGAGGTAAAAACCGGAGAACGTGTTCCGCTGGACGGAACAATGTTAGGGGAGACCGCTGCGTTCAATACTTCCGCCCTTACCGGCGAAAGTGTGCCCCGCACAATTCGTAAAGGCGAGGAAGTACTTGCCGGAATGATTGCCACAGATAAGGTTGTCAGAGTGAAAGTAACGAAACCTTTTGAGAAGAGCGCCTTGTCACGCATACTGGAGCTGGTGCAGAATGCGTCCGGACGCAAAGCCCCCGCCGAGTTGTTTATACGTAAATTCGCCCGTATCTACACGCCGATTGTAACCGGACTGGCGGTATTGATAGTGTTGCTGCCTTTTCTCTATTCATTGGCAAATACCCAATTCATATTCACTTTTGACGACTGGTTGTATCGGGCACTTGTATTCCTGGTTATATCATGTCCTTGCGCTCTGGTGGTAAGCATTCCTTTGGGATATTTCGGTGGTATCGGCGCTGCATCCCGTTTGGGGGTATTGTTCAAAGGCGGTAATTATCTGGATGCCATTACCAAAGTCAATACGGTAGTCTTCGACAAGACGGGCACACTGACAAAAGGAACGTTTGAAGTACAGGCCTGCCATACACAACACGGCACATCCGAAAAAAAGCTGATACAAATCATCGCCTCCGCAGAGCGTAACAGCACGCACCCCATAGCCAAAGCTATTACCGGCTACGCGGAACAAAGGCAAATACCCTTTGCTCCCGCTGCAGCAGTCACGGAAATTGCAGGCCATGGTCTTGAAACAAAGATAAACGGACAGCACATACTGGTAGGTAACACCCGCCTATTATCCAAATATAACGTGGAATATCCGCAGGAATTATCCACGATTGCTGGTACGGTGGTAGTCTGTGCCATCGATTCTGCCTATGCGGGTTACCTGCTGCTATCCGATACGCTGAAAGAAGACGCCCGCAAAGCTATAAAGGATTTGAAAGCTTTAAATATCAATAATATTCAGATATTATCGGGAGACAAACAGGCGATTGTCACTAACTTTGCAGAGAAACTGGGAATAACACAAGCTTACGGAGACCTGCTACCTGACGGAAAAGTGGAACACATAGAGAAACTGAGGCAAGATGCAGATAACCGGATAGCTTTTGTAGGCGACGGCATCAACGATGCTCCCGTCCTTGCCCTCAGCCATGTGGGAATTGCAATGGGCGGATTGGGCAGCGATGCCGCTATAGAAACCGCTGATGTTGTAATCCAAACCGACCAGCCTTCGAAAGTAGCTACCGCCATTCGTGTCGGAAAACAGACACACAGAATTGTCTGGCAGAACATTTCGCTGGCTTTCGGAGTTAAATTATCGGTACTTATATTAGGTGCCGGAGGATTGGCGACATTGTGGGAAGCCGTCTTTGCAGATGTAGGCGTGGCCCTCATTGCCATAGTAAATGCTATACGCATACAGAAACTGATAAAATAGAAAGGCTGAATCTTATGACAGAAAAGGATTATTTAGACCTGTTGGCAAAAAGAGAAATACAACCTACCGCCATACGTATCTTGGTATTACAAGCTATGCTAAAGGCAGGCCGTTCCGTCTCTTTGCTCGATTTGGAAAATATGCTGGATACGGTTGATAAATCTTCTATCTTCCGCACCATCACCCTTTTCCTCTCCCATCACCTGATACACAGCATTGATGACGGAACAGGCTCTTTTAAATATGCGGTATGCAGTGCAAGTTGCTCTTGCGAAGTCAACGACCTTCATACTCATTTTCATTGTGAGGGATGCAACAAGACATTTTGTTTCAAGAATATTCCTACCCCGATAGTACAAGTTCCGGAAGGATTTACCCTTAACAGCATCAACTATGTACTGAAAGGGCTTTGCCCGGAATGTGCGGCAAAAAACAAAAAGTAGATTAATCGCATTACTCTTTTATACTACTTTCCCTGATTTGCAAATGGGTAGGAATAACTACTTGTTTGATAGTTTTATCCCCTTTTATTTGTTCTATCAACAAACGGCAGGCTGTTTCACCCATCAAGTATGTCTGATGAGATATAGCCGACAGTTTGGGCTCTACATAATTGGCATGCCGTTCATCCGTATATCCTATAAGGGCTACATCCTGCGGAATACGGAGCCCGTGCCCTTTGATAACTTCCATTGCAGCGAATGCCAGCGTATCATTCATGGCAAGAATGGCATCGGGAGGCTCAGGGAGGGACAGTAATGTTTCCGTTGCTATTTTGCCTTCCTCATAATCAATCTTACGGCATACGACCAATTCTCTTTCTATAGGAATCCTATTCTCACGCAACGCTTCCAAATAACCATGCTTCCTCCGTTTCACTATATCCAGATGATTGCCCCCCCCAATAAAAGCAACCCGTTTGCTTCCATTGTCCAGTAAATGTTGCGTAGCCTTCTGAGCCGAACAAGCTCCGTCCGCAACTACGGTAGAAAACAGTTCCGGCAGACAAACACGGTCGAACAGTACAACAGGCATATTGATATCGGACAGGCTTGTGAAATGGTGATAATCGGTTGTTTCCTGAGAAAGGCAGGCTATAATACCCTCTACACGCATATTTACAAGATTTTCAATACTTCTTTTTTCGTGTTCGTAAGATTCATGTGAAGTAGTGATAATCACAAAATATCCATTGGCTACCGCCGTATCTTCGATGCCGCTCAGAATAGAAGAAAAGAAATGAGTTACAATATCAGGAACAATCACCCCGATGATGCGCGGAGCATTCCTGCGGAGACTCATGGCAAAAGGATTGGGGCGATAGTTCATCTCCTTTGCTAATTTTTTAGCTTTCGCACAAAGTTCACGGCTAATCTCCGGACTGTCTTTCAGGGCTCTTGATACAGTTGGAATGGAAACTCCAAGAATTCCGGCAATATCTTTCAGTGAAGTATGTTTTTTGTGTTCCATTCAAAGATTGTCATTAGGTTTGCTCTACAAAGAAAACACATTTCCCGCAAATAAATGTATTCTAAAAAACATTTCTTACGTAAACCGTTACGTGCTTTTTCAGAATCATGTAAGAGTTACCCGACCCATTTGCTGCATACATTTGTCGCATAATCTTAAAACACAAAGTTATGCAATACCATGAAATTGGAAAAACAGGGATGAAGGTTTCTTCCCTTAGTTTCGGAGCTTCTTCTTTGGGAGGGGTTTTCCACAACATCAAAGAAAAAGAAGGTATCACATCCGTATTCACCGCTATCGAATCAGGAATCAACTTTATTGACGTATCGCCCTACTACGGGCACTACAAAGCCGAAACCGTTTTGGGGAAAGCACTGAAAGACATCCCGCGCGACCGTTACTATCTCTCAACCAAAGTAGGGCGCTACGGAAAAGACGGAGTCAATACCTGGGACTATTCTGCCAAACGTGCAACGGAAAGCGTATACGAAAGCATGGAACGGCTGAACATAGATTTCATTGATTTGATAAATGTGCACGACATAGAATTTGCCGATCTGAACCAAGTTGTCAACGAAACTCTGCCGGCACTGGTGGAACTGCGCGAAAAAGGTGTTGTAGGGCATGTCGGTATCACGGACTTGCAGTTGGAAAATCTGAAATGGGTTACCGACCACTCACCTGCAGGAACGGTGGAATCCATACTCAACTTCTGCCATTATTGCCTTTGCGATGATAAACTGGCAGACTTTCTGGATTATTTTGAAGAAAAAGGAATCGGTATAATCAACGCTTCTCCACTATCCATGGGCTTGCTGACAGAACGCGGAGCCCCCGCCTGGCATCCGGCTCCCGAATCGTTGGCCGCCGCCTGCCGGAAAGCCATGCTGCATTGCAAGGCCAAGAACTATCCGATAGAAAAGCTTGCCATGCAATTCTCCGTCAGCAACCCACGCATTGCCACTACCTTATTCAGTACCGCCAACCCTCAAAATGTAAAGAACAATATCGAATTTATCGAGGCTCCGATGGACGAAGAACTGGCACGTGAAGTCAAAACGATTATCGGAGATCAACAACGCGTCAGCTGGGCAAATTCTTAATACCGGTTTCTTATGGACTACACAATTATTGATGCACATGCCCACCTGTGGCTGCGTCAGGACACGACAGTAGACGGCCTTCCTATACGGACACTGGAGAACGGACGTTCTTTATTCATGGGCGAAATACGCCAGATGGTTCCGCCTTTCATGGTGGACGGAGTGAACAGTGCCGAGGTTTTCCTATCGAATATGGACTATGCACAAGTATCCGCCGCAGTAATCACGCAAGAGTTCATCGACGGCATACAGAATGAATACCTGAAAGAAGTCACTACCCGTTATCCCGACCGTTTCTTTGTTTGCGGAATGTGTGAATTCCGCAAGCCCGGATACTTAAAGCAAGCCGAACAGCTGATAGACAGCGGGTTCAAAGCCATTAAGATTCCCGCACATCGTCTGTTGCTGAAGGAAGGACGCGTGATGCTGAATTGTGAAGAGATGATGCAAATGTTCCGGTTAATGGAAGAACGGAATATTATCTTGTCCATAGACTTGGCGGAAGGAAGTACCCAGATTGCCGAGATGGAAGAGATTATCGACCGGTATCCCCGCTTGAAGATTGCGATAGGACATTTCGGTATGGTGACCCTGCCCGAATGGAAACAGCAGATTCTATTGGCGCGCCATCCCAATGTAATGATTGAATCGGGCGGTATCACCTGGCTCTTCAACGAAGAATTCTACCCTTTTAAAGGAGCGGTAAAAGCTATCCGTGAAGCCGCAGATTTGGTAGGAATGGAGAAACTGATGTGGGGGTCGGATTATCCGCGCACGATTACCGCCATCACCTACAAGATGTCTTATGACTTCATAACGAAGTCCTCTGAGCTGACAGAAGCGGAAAAAGCCCTTTTCTTAGGGGAGAATGCCCGTAGCTTTTACGGGTTCAGCCAACTCCCCATTCTGCCTTATATCAAGAATATGTCCGAATAAACAAGAAAAATACCATGAAAAAAAATAAATACATTGTTCCCCTTACACTGGTTTTCAGCCTTTTCTTTTTATGGGCCATCAGCAGTAACCTATTGCCTACCATGATTCGGCAACTGTGAAAACCTGCGAACTGAACACGTTTGAAGCATCATTCACCGAAACTGCCTATTGGCTGGCCTATTTCATATTCCCTATACCGATAGCCATGTTTATGAAAAAATACAGCTACAAGGCCGGCATCATATTCGGATTACTTCTGGCAGCAAGCGGCGGATTGCTGTTCTTTCCGGCAGCCATGTTGAAAGAATACTGGGCCTATCTGTGTATCTTCTTTATCATCGCTACCGGTATGTGCTTCCTCGAAACAGCCGCCAATCCGTATGTAACTGCACTGGGAGACCCCCAAACAGCACCTCGCCGTCTGAATCTGGCACAATCATTCAACGGTCTCGGAGCGTTCATTTCTGCAATGTTCCTAAGTAAACTGATTCTCAGCGGCACGCATTATACACGAGAAACCCTTCCAACGGACTATCCGGGTGGTTGGCAGGCATACATACAGGTGGAAACGGATGCCATGAAATTCCCCTATCTGGTACTCGCCTTATTATTAGTTGCCATAGCCGTAGTATTTGTATTCTCCAAATTACCTAAGATAGGTGACGAAGAAACGCAACCCGATGCCGCTGTACCCAAGGAAAAGCTGATAGACTTCGGAGTGCTGAAACACTCGCATCTACGCTGGGGAGTTATAGCACAGTTCTTCTATAATGGCGGGCAGACAGCCATCAACAGTCTTTTCCTTGTCTATTGCTGTTCATATGCCGGTTTGGCAGAAGATACGGCCACCACATTTTTTGGCTTTTATATGCTCGCCTTCTTGCTGGGACGTTGGATAGGAACGGGACTCATGGTGAAATTCCGTCCGCAGGATATGTTGGCGGTATACGCTATAATCAATATTGTGTTATGTGGAGTGGTAGTCATTTTCGGAGGTACGGTAGGGCTGTATGCCATGTTGCTCATCTCTTTCTTTATGTCCATCATGTACCCCACACAGTTCTCGCTGGCACTGACCGGACTGGGTAACCAAACCAAAAGCGGTTCCGCTTTTTTAGTAATGTCTATCGTCGGCAACGCCTGTCTTCCCCAATTGACAGCCTACTTTATGCACGTAAACGAAGATATATATCACATAGCCTATATCATCCCTATGCTTTGCTTCCTCTTCTGTGCATACTACGGTTGGAAGAAATACAAAGTCATTGATTAAATGTCTAATTATTACTATACAATAAAAATGAAAGCAGTCCAGATTACAGCCCCTTCCAAGATGAGGGTGGTTGATGTAGAAAAGCCGGTGGCAGGTGCCGGAGAAGTATTAGTGAAAATAAAATATGTAGGTTTTTGCGGTTCCGATTTGAATACATTCGCCGGACGCAATCCAATGGTGAAACTTCCCGTTATTCCGGGACATGAGGTGGGTGCAGTCATTGAAGAAACAGGTCCGGACGTACCCGCGGAATTGAAAGAAGGCATGAACGTAACCCTGAATCCTTATACCAATTGCGGTAAATGCGCATCCTGCCGTTCGGGACGCGTCAACGCCTGTGAGCATAACGAGACTTTAGGGGTACAACGCAACGGGGTAATGTGTGAATATGCCGTGTTGCCTTGGACCAAAATTATTCCGGCAGGTGATATCACACCCCGCGATTGCGCTTTGATAGAACCGATGAGCGTAGGTTTCCATGCAGTGTCCAGAGGACAAATCAATGACAATGAATATGTCATGGTCATCGGTTGCGGTATGATTGGTATCGGCGCTATTGTCCGCGCAGCACTGAGAGGGGCAAAAGTTATCGCAGTCGATTTGGACGACGAGAAACTGGAATTGGCAAAAAAGGTAGGAGCGGCTTATGTCATTAATTCCAAAACGGAGAATGTGCACGAACGTATGTTGGAAATAACGGACGGATTTGGTGCGGATGCTGTCATAGAGGCTGTCGGCAGCCCGGTTACGTACGTAATTGCCGTGAATAGGTCGGGTTCACCGGACGGGTTGTCTGTATAGGCTATGCCAAAAGCGAAGTGTCTTTCCAGACTAAATATTTTGTTCAGAAAGAGATTGATATACGCGGTTCGCGCAATGCATTGCCGGCAGACTTCCGTGCGGTAATCAACTACATGAAATCGGGAAACTGCCCGATAGAAGAACTTATTTCCAGGATTGCAACTCCGGAAACAGCTTTGAACGCTATGGAAGAATGGGCTGCAAATCCGGGAAAGGTATTCCGAATTTTAGTAGAATTTTAGTTCTTGTGTTTATCCCCTGATTTGCCATTCCTTCATAAAGATAGATGTAAATCAGGGGATTTTTTTAGTTCAATACTATATAATTAATTTGATACTATGAAATACAATATTACAGCAAAGGAACAAGGTTATCGCGTACGTTCCTATGATATGCCCGTAAAACGTTATTGTCAAACTTTAGACTTAAAAGATAATCCGGAAATGATAGCCGAATACCGCAAACGCCACAGCGAAACAGAACATTGGGCGGAAATTCGGGAGGGCATCCGGAAAGTCGGCATCTTGGAAATGGAGATATACATCCTCGGCAACCGGCTATTCATGATTGTAGAAACTCCGTTGGATTTTGATTGGGACACCGCCATGCAACACTTGGCAACACTTCCGCGCCAAGCTGAATGGGAAGAATATATGGCTGTTTTCCAAGTGTGTAATCCCGGTGCAAGTTCCGCTGAAAAGTGGAAACTTATGGAACGGATGTTTTATTTATACTGATATCTTAGAAAGAGACCTTTAATTAAGATACTTACCATGAAAAAAAATACTATTAATAATGCGAATCAAAAAACAACTACGGATTCACATATAACTAATATTAAATAAACAATTCGTTAAATAATTAATTAAAAAACATATATACAATGAGTTATATTAACAGTAGCTAGCATAATAAAGCCTATCAAAAATGCTAAACTTGTCAAAGAATTATGTAATTTAGCAGCATGCGCTGCATGAATCAACCAATATGTTAATTAAATTTTTAATATTATATTGATTATAATAAAAAATAATATTTATATCTATGAAAACCAAAGTCTTCTTAGTAGCTTTCTTAGTATTTTCGATAGGGACATTGTCCGCTCAAGACTATCAAGTACCGGTATCGGAGAAAAATGAGCCCATGATGAAAGGTAAATTTCAACCTACATGGAACTCACTACAGAATTATCAAGTCCCCGAATGGTTTAGAAATGCAAAATTCGGAATTTGGGCACATTGGGGGCCACAGTGTGTGGAAGGTTCGGGCGACTGGATGGCACGTTCTATGTATCTGGAAGGAACAGCGGAGTATAAATATCATGTAGAGCATTACGGACATCCCTCGGAGGTTGGCTTTAAAGATATCATACCTTTATTTAAGGCAGAGAAATGGAATCCGGATAAATTGGTAGAATTCTATAAAAAGATAGGTGCACAGTATTTCTTTGCTTTGGGTAACCATCACGATAATTTTGATTTGTGGGATAGTAAATACCAACCATGGAATTCAAAAAATATGGGCCCGAAACGTGATATTTTAGCGGAATGGGAGAAAGCTGCGCGCAAGTACGAGTTACCGTTTGGAATCAGTTTTCACGCCGATCATGCTTGGACTTGGTATGAGCCCTCTCAACGCTATGACAGGAACGGCCCTAAAGCGGGCATTCCTTATGATGGTACATTGACTAAGGCAGACGGTAAAGGCAAGTGGTGGGAAGGATATGATCCTCAGGATTTATATGCACAAAACCATCCGATGAGTAAAGGCAGTTGGGCGAATGGCATGATTCATAGCCAGTGGGCTTGGGGAAACGGGGCTTGTTTGCCAACACAAGAATACTGCACTAATTTTTATGATCGCACAGTAGATGCTATCAACCGCTATAATCCTGATCTCATTTATTTTGATGTGACGGTAGCTCCGTTTTATCCCATCAGTGATGCAGGATTAAAGATTGCCGCTCATTTTTATAATCATAATATTGCTACTCACAAAGGGAAATTGGAGGCAGTCATGTTAAGCAAAATATTGGATGAGAATCAGCGTAAGGCCATGGTTTGGGATGTAGAGCGTGGAGCTCCCAATAAGATTATGGAGCAACCATGGCAGTCTTGCTCATGTATTGGAGGGTGGCATTACAATACATCCATTTATGAGAATAGCCGATATAAATCAGCAGCTGATATTGTGAAACTGTTAGTTGACATTGTAAGTAAGAATGGTAACTTGTTGCTCAGCGTTCCGTTGAGAGCAGATGGAACCTTTGATGAAAAGGAAGAAAAGATATTAAATTATTACTGTCCGCTAAACTTTATAGAGCAGCATAAAAATTAGGGCTGATTCCATT
>ERZ859937.358-NODE-358-length-19933-cov-1.771003_pt1 | contig 19933 bp, 18 predicted proteins | sample MGYA00509985_ERZ859937 | MGnify/ENA primary metagenome ERZ859937 (study PRJEB30046, sample SAMN00715169) | human gut metagenome | study: EMG produced TPA metagenomics assembly of the A metagenome-wide association study of gut microbiota in type 2... | reverse complement strand
CTGTATGGTGTTAAGCCGAGCCATGCTCGAACTGTGTGGCTGCAATGTCGAGTATTCTCTCTCTTGCTCTGTCCGGAATCAGATGTACGAAGCCCAGCAGATCCTGGCATGAATCCCTAAAGCCCATGCCTCGTCCGATGCCTGATTCAAAATAAGAAGCAGAGCGGCTCATGTTAAAGGTAACCATGCACTGATACTGATGCCATACATTTACCATGCGGTCAAGCTTTTCCTCCGATGAAGAGATACTAAAGTGACCAAGCAGCTTATCCCAGTAAGCCTTAAGCTCTGCTAAAGCAGCGTCGGCTTTTTCGGTGGTGTCAAATCTTGCAAGGAGTGCATCGGCAGGAGCTCGGTTTATGATTCCGTCTTCAGCGCGTCCAACCCATTTTTCGTTCACAGGGTTTTCTACATATCCAAGTACAAATATATATGTTTTTTCTTCGCCCGGCTCAAGAGCTACCTTCAGGTGATGAGAGCCGACAGGAGCCCAGCCGCTTGCAACAGAGTTCTTAGACTGATCATTTACTACAACGGAAGGCGCGCTGTTTTCGCCGTAGGCACCTAAGAATGAATCCCTGTCTGTGTCAAATCCGTCAACAGAGGCATTTACAGCATATACAGCATAGTGATTGCGGCGTTCTCTGTATTCTGTCTTGTGGAAGAGCTGAGAGCCACCGACGTGAATCTCAACCTCTCCGGTAGAGAAGTTACGCTGGAAGTTGGTCATGTCATCCATGGCATTCCACAGACAGAACTCTACATATGAGAAAACCGAAAAGTCTTTTTTCTTATCAGATGTGTTTTTCAATGTGAGCTTATTGATCTCGCAGGTAGAGCCCATAGGAACAAAGTCGGTAAGCTGAGCCATTAAGCCGTTTTTTACTCCTGTGAAAACAGAATAGCCCATGCCATGACGGCATTCGTATGAGTCAAGCTCGGTCTTAGAAGGCATCCAGCCCGGATTCCAGATTGTGTCGCCATCCTTTATATAGTAGTAGTGTCCGTTGCTGTCGTATGGCACGTTGTTGTAGCGGTATCTGGTGAGACGCAGAAGCTTTGCATCCTTATAGAAGCTGTAGCCACCGCAGGTATTTGATACCAGAGAAAAGAAATTCTCACATCCGAGGTAGTTGATCCATGGTAACGGAGTCCTTGGAGAGGTGATGACGTACTCTTTGTTTTGATCATCGAAGTGTCCAAATTTCATATATAAAATCTCCTTTTTTATTAAATATACGCAAACGTTTAAGCTGTTTATATATAGAAGTATATAATGCGAATATCTAAAAATCAAGCATAAAACAATAAAAAATAATGCATTTATGACATATATACAAAGAAAACTGCATATTATAGTTAAAAATGCTGATGAGATAATATCACTTAAGTAATTATAATTGTATAATAATTAAGATCAAAGGCGTAATCGTTTTAAATACATAACATAATACTATACAAAATGCATAATAAAAGATAATAAAAAGTGTTAAAAATGTTGAAAATGTAAATTAGGGGTTGCAATAATAATGAATTGTGGTATAGTGAAGATACGAAAACGATTAAGAAACCAATTCGAAATGAGGAAACGATATGGTATCACTGAAAGACATAGCACAAAGATGTGGTGTTTCGACAGCGACAGTAAGCAAGGCATTACATGACCAGAAGGATATTGGCGCTGAGACCAAAAACAGAATAAAGAAGATAGCTAAGGAAATGGGATATCTTCCTAATGCTGCGGCCAGAGTTCTTAAGACAAACGAGTCGAACAACATCGGAGTACTGTATTTCGATGAGGCGGCGATGGGGCTTACGCATGAGTATTTTGCCGGAGTGCTAAACGGAATCAAGGCACAGGCTGAGATGCTTGGATATGATATTACATTTATCAATACAAGTCCGGTCGGAAAAAAATTATCATACCTGGAGCACTGTAAGTACAGAAATTTCGATGGAGTCGTAATCGTATGTGCAAGGTTTCAGGACAATGAGGTGCAGGAACTGATGAGCAGCGACATACCGGTGGTCACAATTGACTACGTACACTATAGCTGTTCGGCAGTAAGTTCCAACAATGTAAAGTGTATGGGCGAGCTGCTTGATTACATAATAAGCATGGGACATAAGAAAATCGCTTACATACATGGACAGGATTTTTCGAGTGTTACACGTGACAGGCTGGCAGCATATTACAGGGCACTTGAGAAGCATGGAATAGATATTCCTGAGGAGTATGTCAGGGAAGCAAGGTATCTGGAAACAGAGGATGTTGCAAATCAGACAGAATATTTACTCGATTTACCTGACAAACCTACATGTATCATCTATCCGGATGACACGGCGGCAATCGGAGGCATCAATGTTATAAGAAGCAGAGGGCTTAGGATTCCGGAGGATATATCAATAGCAGGATACGATGGTACAAGAGTTTCACAGATGCTAAGCCCGAAGCTCACCACTATCAGACAGGACACTGATAAGATAGGCAGGGAGGCAGCGGACAGGTTGATAAGCATCATTAAAAAGCCTAAAACAGCACTTGTGGAGAGAGCTGTTGTTGAAGGAATTTTGCTGGAGGGGGAATCCGTAGGCAGAATTTAATATATTTTACTACTTTTTTACTAACATTTACTAACAGGTTTAAACCTGAAGCGAGAAGGAGGATTTTTCTATGAAAAAGAAACTCGTAAGCGCATTACTTTGCGCAACAATGGCAGCATCATTACTGGCAGGCTGTGGCAGCGGAGATACATCCGACACAGGAACTCTGGCAAGAAAGGCGATGCAAAAACTGAAGTGACAAACGATGGCAAGATTCTCAATATCTATTGCTGGAATGATGAATTCCAGAGCCGTATCACAGACCACTATCCTGATTACAAGAAGGTGGATGCAACACATGGCAAAATCGGAGATATTGATGTAGTCTGGAATATCACACCTAGTGAGAACAATGCGTACCAGAACAACCTTGATGAGACACTTTTGAAGCAGGCTGATGCATCGGCAGATGACAAGATTGACCTCTTCCTGGTAGAGGCTGATTACGCACCTAAGTATGTAGATTCTGATTACACAATGCCAATCAAGGATCTGGGAATCACAGACAGCGATATCTCTAAGCAGTATAAGTACACACAGGATGTCGTTACTGATTCTGAGGGCAACCTGAAGGGTCTTTCATGGCAGGGATGCCCGGGTGTTCTCTTCTACAACAGAGCAGCAGCAAAAGAGGTACTTGGAACAGATGATCCGGATGAGGTTCAGAAGTCAGTATCTGACTGGGATGCCTTCAATGCTACAGCTGAGAAGATGAAAGCAGCAGGCTACAAGATGACATCTACAGCAAACGATACATACCGTGTATACTCTAACAACGTTTCTAAGAAATGGGTCAGCGATGACAAGAAAATCCAGATTGATGACAACATCATGAAGTGGGTTGATGATTCTAAGAAGCTTGTAGACGCAGGCGAGACGGGAACAGCAGATCTATGGTCAGATGACTGGAAGAAGGGCTTCTATCCTGAAGGAAAAGTATTCTCATACTTTGGACCTGCATGGTTAGTAAACTTCTCAATGGCAGCAGATGAGTCCGGTTCTATCGGAAACCAGGGCGGCTGGGGTGCAGCTCAGGGACCACAGGGCTTCTTCTGGGGCGGCACATGGATCTGTGCAGCAGCGGGAACAGACAATGCTGACCTTGTAAAGGACATCATGCTCAAGATGACAACAGACGATGATATCATGAAGGATATCGTTGTAAAGGATGACGATTTCGTAAACAACAGCACAGTTATGGATGGCATGGCAGACGGAACAATCATGGGCAAGGACGACAAGCCTTACACAAGTACAATACTTGGTGGACAGAATCCGTTACCAATGTATATAGCCGGTGTTAAGACTCTCGATTTAAGCAACCTTTCAGCTTATGACCAGGGCTGCAACGAGGAGTTCCAGAAGGCTATGAAGGATTACTTCGAAGGAAACTGCGATAAGGATACAGCTATTGAGACCTTCAAGAAGGCAGTTATTGAGAAATATCCTGACCTCGCAGAATAAGATAGTTTTTGAATTGATCATAGAACTAATAAGATAAACTAATAAATACCCTGTCTGCCTTGCGTAAGCAGGCAGGCGGGGTAATATTTTTAAAATCAATAAAATCAGTTAACAGCATTACATAACCATTGACTACAATACCAGTTGGGAGGTAGGTATTATGAGAAAGAGTGGAGGTAAAGCGGTCAGATATAACAAATGGGGCTATATCTTTCTGATTCCGTTTATCGTTGTATACGTAGTATTTCAGCTGGTACCGTTAATCACTACCATTTACAACAGTTTTTTTGAAAATTATATGTCGGGTCTTACACAGATAGGACCAAACTTTGTTGGATTTGAAAACTATGAAAAATTGTTCACATCCGGTGATATCTGGCAGTATTTTAAGAACACAATGGTTCTTTGGATCATGTGCTTCATACCGCAGATATTCTTATCGCTGCTCCTTGGAGCATGGTTTTCGGATGTCAGCTTAAAGCTCAAGGGAACAAGATTTTTTAAAACAGTTATATATCTGCCAAATCTGATTATGGCTTCAGCGTTTTCGCTGTTATTCTTTACATTGTTTGCTGATGGTGGACCTATAAACAATCTGCTTATGCAGATAGGCTTCATCTCAGAGCCGTACAAGTTTCTGTCACATGTTGGCAGTACAAGAGGACTCATCGCATTGATGAACTGTCTGATGTGGTTTGGTAATACAACCATCCTGCTTATGGCAGGTATGCTTGGAATCGATACATCGCTATTCGAGGCAGCAGAGGTGGACGGAGCAACAAGCACACAGGTGTTCTTTAAGATAACACTTCCGCTCCTTAGACCGATACTGATATATGTAATCATTACATCACTTATCGGTGGCTTACAGCTCTTTGATGTACCACAGATTTTGACAAACGGAACAGGTAATCCGGTCAGATCAAGCATGACACTTATCATGTACTTAAACAAACGTCTGTACAGTAAGGATTATGGAATGTCAGGTGCACTTTCAGTCATACTGTTTATCATCACAGCAATACTTAGTATAGCGGTATTCAAGCTCAGCGGCAATGATGATAAGAGAAAGGAGTAGGTCGATATGGCAGCAAATGTAAACAAAAAAAATAAAGGTATGGGAATCCATGCCAGACGTGCGTTAGCATATATCGTGCTTGTGATAATCTCTTTCTTCTGTCTGTTCTGGTTTTACGTAATGATAATCAATGCAACCAGGTCAAATGGAGAGCTTCAGGCAGGATTTACTGCAATTCCAAGTGCACATCTGCTTGATAACTGGAACTCACTCTTACATGACACACTTCCGGTCATAAGAGGTATGTTTAACAGCCTTTTTGTAGCAGCCTGCAGTGCAGTACTATGTGTATATTTTTCGACCATGACAGCATATGCTATACATGCATATGAGTTTAAAGCCAAGAAATTCATCTCTACATTCATACTGATGGTTATGATGATTCCTACACAGGTTACAGCACTTGGATTTGTTAAATTAGTAACAGGCATGGGACTGATGGATTCATTTATTCCACTCATAGTTCCGACTATTGCTGCACCTGTCACATATTTTTACATGAAGCAGTATATGGAGAGCTCGCTTCCATTGTCTCTGATTGAGGCAGCGAGAATTGACGGCTCCGGAGAGTTTAGGACGTTTAATCATATCGTGCTTCCGCTGATGAAGCCGGCAATAGCAGTACAGGCAATTTTCTCCTTTGTAAGCAGCTGGAACAATTACTTCACTCCGGCACTTATATTACACGAAAATAACAAGAAGACACTTCCAATCCTGTTAGCACAGCTTAGAAGTGCAGACTTCTTAAAGTTTGATATGGGAAAGGTATATATGATGATTACATTCTCTATCCTTCCTGTAATAGTTGTTTACCTTATTCTTTCAAAGCACATCGTAGGTGGTGTTGCCATGGGAAGTGTGAAGGGCTGATACAGACCATTAACTAAAACTATTTTCTTTATATTTTTCCCTTCATCTTAAAAGGACCGCTCATCCGGGCGGTCCTTTTTTGCGAGCAAAATGGCAGACGTTTTGTTTATCCCCTCTTGACAGAATACGTTATACTATAAGTATGAATGATAAGAAACAAGGAATAATATATATCATAATGGCAGGATTCTTTTTTGCCCTGATGACATTTTTTGTGAGGATGTCGGGAGATTTGCCGACCATGCAGAAGGCCTTTTTCAGGAATGCGGTAGCAGCGGTAGCGGCTGGTTTCTTTCTTTCGATAAAAGAAGGAGGGTTTAAAAAAAAAAAAGATTTCTGGAAAGGACTTTTTCTGCGAAGCTTCTTTGGAACAACAGGGCTTATATGCAATTTCTATGCAGTTGACCATCTGGCCATCGCAGATGCCAATATTCTAAACAAATTGTCACCGTTTTTTGCCATAATTATGTCATATTTTGTGCTTAAGGAGAAAGCAAACAAGACAGAGTGGCTGTGCGTGGTGACGGCGTTTATAGGTGCTGTTTTTGTGGTGAAGCCATCCATGAATATGCAGTTTTTAAATGCCATGATTGGTGTAATAGGAGGTTTTGGCGCAGGTGTAGCGTATACATTTGTGCGAAAGCTCGGTAAGCAGGGAGAGAGAGGACCTGTGATAGTCATGTGCTTTTCGGTATTTTCATGTATAGTGACGGCTCCGTTTCTGTTTGTCGGAGCAAAGCCTATGAGTGTATATCAGATTGTCATGCTGCTTTTTGCAGGAGCTGCCGCTACAGGCGGACAGCTTTCAATCACGAAGGCATACACCAAGGCACCTGCAAAGGAGATATCGGTGTTCGACTATTCGCAGGTTATCTTTGCCGCTCTGCTGGGCTTTGTCTTTTTGCAACAGATACCGGACTATCTAAGTGTGATAGGATATGTTATAATAATAGGCAGTGCAATTTTTAAATGGAACTATAATCTCAGATACGAGGAAAAAGTATGAACTACGCAGGAATAAAATATTGTGACATAGCGAACGGACTGGGCTGCCGCACTGTACTTTTTGTATCAGGCTGCAGAAATCACTGTAAGGGCTGTTTTCAGCCGCAGACATGGGAATTTGACTATGGAGAGCCGTTTGATGAACAGATACAAAACGAGATACTCGACTCGCTTAAGCCTTCCTATGTGCAGGGAATTACTCTTTTAGGCGGTGATCCTTTTGAGGAGGAGAATCAGGAGGCACTTGTGCCGTTTATGAGAAGAGTTAAGGAGCGCTATCCAAATAAGGATGTGTGGGCTTACACAGGCTATCTGTACGAGGAACTGCTTGCAAACGGACGCAAGCACACAGAGTATACGGATGAGCTTTTATCTATGATAGATGTCTGGTAGATGGTCCGTTTATAGAGGCGCAGAAGGATATCACGCTCAAATTCAAGGGCTCTGCAAACCAGCGTGTGATAGACATGGAGAAGACAAGAGCGACAGGAGAGGTGTCCATACTGGAATTTACGAAAATATGATTAGAGGATTTGAAATGAAGAAAAAATGGACAAATTATTAGGAATACTGTGCTATGCGCTTGGAATTTTAGCGGCGCTTTATGTGGGAGGTTATCTTATGCTGATTAAGCCTATTCATGTGATTATCATAGCATTTGGCAATGATATGCTGACACTTCCACTCTTGCTTAAGAGTATCATAAAGATAGCATTTTCTACGACATTTGCAGGGCTTGTGTGGTGCATCGGATACATAGGCTACAACTTTTTTAAGGGAAATGAAGACCCTGACTGGGCGGCTATAGAAGCGCGCTTCAGAAATAAGCACAGTGATACAACAAACGAAGATTTACTGAAGGAGAGAGAAGTATGATAGTCCGTGTACCTGATTATTTTTCAGAGTTTAGCTGTATAGCCGGAGAATGCAAGGATAGCTGCTGTCTGGGCTGGGAAATTGATATTGATGAGGATTCATATGAGTATTATCAGACACTGCCAGGAGAGGTCGGAGAACGTCTGAGAAAGGGCATGTATGAGACGGAGGATGGCGGGCACGGCATCCGTACAAACAATTGCGGCGCTGCATTATGCTAAATGACAAGAATCTGTGTGATTTGTACATAGCAGCTGGCGAGGCATCGCTTAGTGAGGTGTGCACCGATTTTCCAAGGTTTGGCATAGAGTACAGAAACGTGGAGCAGAAGTGCCTGAGCCTTGCGTGCGAGGAGGTCTGCCGTATATTTTTCAGCAAAACAAAGCCTGTTAAGTTTATAGAGCAGGAGCTTTTTGGCGACAGCGATGATGACCAGGGAGTCACAGAGGAAGAGGCAGCATTTTTTGAGGAGGTGCAGCGCGAGCTGATTGCCATACTCCAGGACAGGACAAAGCCAATCGGAGTACGCGTGGATGAGTACCTTGACAGGGCAAACGAGTACCAGAAGAAGCTGAGCCAAAACGATGTTGAAAAGCATATAGACTGGCTTTCGTTTAATGATTTCTCATTTGAGCATTATGATATCCGCTTCGGTATCATCAATGAGATGGAACTATTGCGCCAGGTATGGCAGGATTTCAAGGATGATATGCAGACAGTCCTCACAGAGGCTGATTATGAAAAACGCATGAAGGAGTACATGGCTAGCGGCGATTACCGTGAAAACGATATTGAGCAGCTTCTTGTATACTTTACCTTCAGATATATCATGAATGCCATCTATGACTCAAATATCATGGTTTATGCATATTTAAGCGTCATGTTTACCATGATAGTCAGGGATATGAATGCCACTCGCTTCTACAAAAACGGTGGCAGCTTCACCATAGAGGACCAGATGGAGGTGGCAAGGATCTTCTCAAAGGAAGTGGAGCATTCCGAGGAAAATGTGGAGGCCGCCAAGGAAGAAATTATCTGGGGATAGTTGATTTAGAGATTAAATATATAATAAAATAACAATATAATTTTTTAGTTTTTGATTTTAGATTTTTATTTTTGGTTTTTAGATTTTAGTTTTCAAAAGAAGCTTGCACAGAAATGTGCAGGCTCTTTTTGTGAAATAACTAAAGGCTTCCACCATTATGCCATAAGCCTCATATTTTCCGGCTTATGGGCTGGTTTTTGGAGCTGTTTTAGGGATTTTTGTAGTTTCAGCTACTTTTTCTCGGCTTTTATCCGGCTTATGGGCTGAGTTTGGGGAGCTGTTTTGGGGATTTTAGCAGTTACAGCTACTTTTTCTCGTAATTTATCTGGCTTATGGGCTGGTTTTGGGGAGCTGTTTTGGAAATTTCAGCAGTTACAGCTACTTTTCTCGGATTTTATCCAGTTTTTGGGCTGAATTTTGGGAGCTGTTTTAAAAGATTTAGGTATTACAGCTCCCCAAGGTCTGCCTTCTATGCTATCAATCCCTTGTAAACCATAAATTGGTACCTTGAAAACTTCACATTTTCAAGGTACCAACCATTTTTTATAAGGTGGTTTTGACCATTAAATCATGTCATATAACTTAAAAAATAATTCACAAAATTTCAAATGAAAAATTATCTATTATATCTAGGACCTTTAGTACTAAAAAGATTTCGCATATGTTACATAAAAATTAATAAATAGTAAATTTTACCAAAATTTCGTAAATAAAATCTCTGTTTATCCTAATAGCCGAAAACCAACGAAAAGACTATAATATAAATACGAAAACGTGCGAAAGGGAATTTTCGTACAAACATAATAAGAAAAGGAGAGGAAATATGAGAAAGTTAAAAGAACGCTTTCACAGGAAACATGGCGTTGTAAGCCGTATCTTTAGTATGGTACTTGCACTTGCTATGATTATGACCATGGCTCCGGCAATCGGTGGTGCAACCACTGCATATGCTGCGAGCCCGACAATCCGGTTGTATTTGGACAAACCAAGTACATGGAATACACCGGTTGTCAATGTCTGGGCTGCCGGTGCTACGGTAGATAACCATGACGCAGGAAATGCCACCATTTCACAATGGGGGGATCAGGAAAAACCAAAGCTTGCATATGAGGAAAGTTCTAGACTCTATTATGTAGATGTACAGAGCAGTGAGTGGACAGGCTTTCAGTTTGTTGATGCAGGTTCTACTGAGACAGCGGCACCGGAGATAAAGACAGAAGGAGCTGCAATTGAGCAGATTAAGACTTTTACTTCTGATACAAGCATTTATTGTTTATTGGATGACAATGGAAAATATCAGTGGTATAAGGATGCTTCAAAGAAGGAAACTTTGATTCCAGAGTCTGTACCAACAGAATGTGATCTGACAATTAATTATAAGAGCACATTAGGTGATGATGTTGCAGCATATATATATCAGGAGACCAATAAGCCGGCAGGTGTATGGCCGGGAAAAACCATGACTGCAGCAGAAGGTCATGAAGGCTGGTATACAATGCATCTGACATTAGATAACAGTACAGATTATTCTCTTATCTTAAATGATGATGGACATGGAAACCAGTTAAAAGACGTAACACTTTCTACAAAAGGAAAGGCAGAAGCAGAGTACTGGTTCGATGGTTCTTTGTCAGAGACAAAACCTGCTGATTGGAAATATGTAACAACCATTCATTATCTTGCTTCAGGAATGGGAACTACTATTTACAATCATATGTGGGGAGCAGATGCCTCTGCAACAGGAGCAGGTGTTGGAAAAGAATGGCCGGGTGGACAGATTTCAGAAAATGCTGACCATTCCGGATGGTATGATGTAGTATATACACAGGATGTAAAACAGAATTTCAGCTGTATTTTTAATAATAACAATGGAGCACAGACGGATAATATTGATGTTTCTGTAACATCAACAAGTACTGAACTCTGGGTTACCGGAACCAAAGGTGGTGGTGATACAACCGTATATAAAACAGCACCGGATAGCTGGGAGGCACCGGTTCCAGACCACACATTTACAATGTATTATTACAATGAGGATTTATCAACAGACACAGACATGGGAAAAGTTGATTTGTGGATGTGGAATGCCGGATTAGACGGTTCCCATGTTTTTGACGGAACATATTATGATGCTGAAAATAATGTGACATGGTTTAAACAGACCATTACAGTTGCCGGCAGTAATGTAGGAAAAACGGTAGGATTAAAGGCACGCTATGACAATACAAAAGGATGGGATGGCGGCTCTGATACTGCAGATCGTTCTTTTACAATAAAAGGTGGTGAAAATGAGGTATTATATTATGTGGATGGTTCAGATCCGGTTCATGAGAAACCGGAAATCGTACCAACAGAAAAGAGATACCTTGTATTGGATTATGAGAATCCGGGATTAAAAGAAAAAGGTATTACACCACAGTTTTATACATGGTCATCAGGATATGCTTCAGTATTAACCGATTTTACATACGTAGGTGGAGATAAATGGACAGTAACAATCCCAGCAAAACCATCCTGCACAAAGGTTGATTTTTGTATTGCATTAGATTCAACAGGTGACCCATGGATTAAAGATGGTGGAGACCATTCCGTTACATTCCCTTCTGACCAGAAGGTTATATACGCCAGCATGAAAGCCGGCAGTGAGCCGGAAATTGCTATGCCATATAACACTGGCTATGAAGTAGATGCAGAAAATCAGCGGGTATCATATTACTATCGTGATGATGCTGCATTTGTAGATGGCACCTTAAAGGATATGACGGTATCTGTTGATGTAAACGGAACAGAGTATCCAATGACATACAATGATGCAACAAAGCGTTTTGAGTATGTAAAGAGCGGTTTAACAGATGGCAAAACATATTATCGTTATAAAGCAAATGGAGCTTATGTTGTAGATGCATTCAATTCAAACAGCGAAAAGCACAATAATGCAGATTATTCATATTTTGAATACTATAAATTAAATGCAACAGTTACAGCAGAAGTTATGAATAAATCCTTTAATTACAACGAGAATGATGTTGTTAAGTTTAAGGTTGAACAGGATAGTTCAGATACGAAAACATTAGAAGTAGCTAGTGCTAGTATCGATGTTTCTTCCCTTGGAGGAAGCAATGCAATGCCGATTGAACCGGAATTGCAGGCAGTTACCATTTCTGCAACAACAGATACAAAATTAGGAATTAAGACATTACCAATTACTGTTACAGACCAGTATGGTAATAAATTCAGTACTACAGTGGATGTTGAAATCACAGACCGTGTGAAGGAAAACAAAAATGATTTCGACTGGGATGAATCTGTTGTTTACTTTATGATGACAGACCGCTTCTTTGATGGCAATGAATCTAACAATACAGCAAGTGGTGCAGATACATACGGAGATAATCCGGGACTGTATCATGGTGGAGATTTTGCCGGTGTAACAGCTAAGTTAGATTACTTACAGGATTTAGGAGTAAATACAATCTGGCTTACACCAATTGTAGAGAATGTGAAAGGTGTAGCTGTAACAGATGAGGGTAAAGAAGATGTTCCTTATAATGCAGCATACCATGGATACTGGGCAAGTGATTTTACAAAGTTGAATCCTACACTTGGTACAACAGAAGAATTTGAAACTATGATTAGCGAAGCACATAAACGTGGCATGCGTATTATGGTTGATATTGTTGTAAACCACGCAGGATATGGTTCAGAATCAACATTTGCTGATATGCTTAGGGATAAGAGCATCAGTGAAGGTGATATTAAATCATGGCAGGATGGCTTGCCGGATTTTGCAACAGAGAATGCAGATGTCAGAGCAAAATTAGTAGAATGGCAGACATCATGGATGAAGGATTATGGTGTTGACTATTTCCGTGTAGATACAGTAAAACATGTTGACAGTACAACATGGGCAGCACTTAAGAATTCTACAACAGAAGTAAATCCATCCTTTAAGATGATTGGAGAATATTATGGTGCAGGATATGCATCAAATGGTAGTACCTTAGGTACCGGTCAGATGGATGCAGACCTTGATTTCGATTTTAATGACCAGGCAACAAGCTTTGTCAGTGGTAATATTTCTTCTGTAGAAAGCTTCCTTTCTTCCAGAAATACAGCACTTAATAACGCATACATGACAGGTCAGTTCTTAAGCAGTCATGATGAAAATGGATTTAAGGCGTCCTTAATGAACGGCAAACAATATACCGAGGATAAGGCAACAGCAGCAGCGTTAGTTGCAGCTACCTTACAGCTTACTGCAAAGGGTATTCCGGTGATCTATTATGGTGAGGAAGTTGGCTTAAGTGGATTAAATAATTATCCGTATAATACCAATAGATATGACATGGATTTCTCTAAGGCAACAAAGGACAATGTCACATATCAACATTATAAGAATTTGCTGAGCATCCGTAATGCATACACAGATGTATTTGCAAGAGGAAGCAGAAAGGTTGTGGCAAGTTCTGATGAGGAAGGCTATGATGTAGTTTCAAGATCCTATGGAGGAACAACCTTATATGTTGGTATGAATATCAAGGATACCGCAAAAGAAGTAAAAGTTCCGGTTAGCTTAGCAGCAGGAACAGGGGTAAAGGATTTATACAGCGGTGCTACATATACTGTAGGAAGTGATAAAACAGTTGCTGTTACAATTCCAGCAGCAAAGGATGGTGGAACAGTTATTCTTACTGAGGTGAAGAAAACAGTAGACCCTGGCAAGACAGATCCAACACCGGCAGACCTGGCAAGACAGATCCAACACCGGCAACAAAGGTTGACTGAGTAAAGAAGTAGAAACAATCAAGAATGCTTCTGCAAAGGATACTATCGTTGTTAAGATGGATGAAACAGGAGTTGTCTCAAAGGATGCAATTGCAGCCATTAAGGGAACACAGAAGAAGCTTGTTCTTGATATGGGAGACGGAATCAAGTGGGTTATCAATGGTTCTGACGTATCAAAGGTTCCTGCAAAGGATGTAAATATGTCAGTTACAGTTGACAGCAAAAAAATTCCTGAGGATGTTATTAAGGCAGCTAAGATTGAAAAGGATGCAAAGAAGGTAGTACAAATCAGTCTCGCACATGAAGGTGAGTTTGGATTCAAACCGGTTCTTTCAATCGACCTTGGAAAGACATATGCAGGAAAGTATGCTAACCTTTACTATTACAATACAAAGACAAAGGCTCTTGAGGGTCAGATGTCTGTAAAGATTGCAGATGATGGTTCAGCATTACTTAAATTCACTCATGCATCTGATTACGTTATTTCTATAACAGATCAGGCTGCTATTGATAACAAAAAAGCAGCTCCAAAGAGTGGTGATGACAATGAAGCAGCTACATATGTATGCTTACTCGGACTCGCAATGGTAGCAATCACAGCAGCTACATATCGCAAGAAAAGAGCTTGCAAATAAAACAGCTTTTAAACTAAACATTTTATAAACCTCTTAGATGCCGCACCTTCGGGTGCGGCATTTTACTGTGTATGGCTTAGAGTGAGATGTAACTAAAGTGTTCACATAAAATATCTCATAGTTTTTACATAGAGCAAGTATAGAGTTTACCGGGGCACTGTATAATCCATTATGGTTAAATGATTTACAATGGAGGAATAAAATGAAAAAGAGAAATCAGATTATTGCGGCATTTCTTGCAGCGACAATGATAATTACACCGGCAACATCAATATTTGCAAAGGCAGCAAAGGATGGAAATTCTAGTGCAGAGTCTTCTTACGGGGAGAGCTTTACAAGCTGGAGGACAAATGAATGGGAGAATAAGCTCAGCAAGGATTGGACAACTGTTTCTATGACACCGGGGGTTAATGAGTCAACCATGAACTTTGCATGGTATTCAAAGACAACAGATACCGTTTCACTGACATATGGTTTAAAGGCAGATTTAAGCGATGGAAAGACTGTTCAGATTGCGACTAAGGGCACCGGACAAAAGGATAAAGACGGAAATGAATACAATAGCAATAAGGCAACTATTTCAGGACTTGCAGCTCAGACCACATATTACTATAAGGTGGATGACAAGGAAATAAAGTCCTTTAAAACAGGAAATACAGGTAAATTCAGATTTGCTTTTGTAGGTGATCCACAGATTGGTTCATCTAATGAATTAAAGGGAGCTGATACAGAGGCGTTTTACAATGCACAGAGCAATGCGGTAGCAAATGACAGCTACAATTGGTCACAGACATTGAAAAAGATACAGAGTGCAGGAACTGATTTTATTGTGTCAGCAGGAGACCAGATTCAGACAACAAAGAAAAAAGCTCCGGGAAAGAGTTCTACAACAAGTGAGATAGAGTATGCAGGATATCTTTCACCGGATACACTTGCGTCATTGCCGGTAGCAACAACAGTCGGTAATCATGATGCAGACAATGCCAACTATCAGTACCATTTTAATGTTCCAAACCTCAGCAATCTGGGAGATAATAAAAAAGTTGGTGGTGACTATTATTTCACATATGGTGATGTGCTTTTTATGATGCTTAATACACAGGACACAAACTCAGCAGAGCATATTCAGTTTATCCAGAATACAGTTGCAAAAAATGCCAATTGCAGGTGGAAGGTAGTTACATTGCATCAGGATATTTATGGTTCGGCAGAGCATTCGAATGAGCCGGAGATTGTGAATTTACGCTATGCGCTTACACCGACATTTGAGAAATATGGTGTAGATGCTGTGCTTACAGGACATGACCATGCTTATTCAAGAAGTAAATTTCTTTCAGGCAATCAGACAGAAAAGACTGTAACATATACTGATGATGAGTTTGATGAAATGCTTGATAAGGATATTGATTATACAGGTGAGGGTACTTTGACTGTAGCACCGGGAAATATCAAAGCAGACACAACAGACGAATCAGAAAAGACATACTTATCTTATCTTACTTCTGTGATGGATGCAGACAGAATTACAGAGACAGGAGAGTATGTGGTAGATCCTAAGGGAATTCTTTATCTTACAGCCAGCAGTTCATCAGGAAGTAAGTATTATGATCTAGTATCACGTCAGCAGTCATATATAGCAAGCAGATGGCAGGAGGATGTCCCTACATATTCACTCATCGATGTGACAGAGACAACCATGACAATTAACACTTATCGTACTGACAATGACAGTGCAATTGACAATACGGTTACTATTGTAAAATCAGCAGACAAATCAGCAGTTGATGCTAAGCTTGCACAGATAAATAAAGAGCTTACAGATAATACACTTGTAGAGAAGGACTACACAACTGGTAGCTGGAAGGCTTTAAAGGATGCGATGGATGCCGCAAACCGTATCAGCCCTGAGACTGAGCAGGCACAGATCAACATGATACTTGAGAACCTGACAACAGCCAGAAACGGTCTTGTAAAGGTGACCACACAGGAACCGCCAAAATCATCAGAACAGCCAACAGAAAAGACATCTGAATCAGAAAAATCATCAGAGCAGCCAACAGAAAAATCATCTGAATCAGAGAAAGCATCAGAAAAGGATGCAAAGAAGACTTCAAAAAAGTCAAACAATAAATCAGCTTCTAAGGTTAAGACCGGTGATGAGTCACAGGCACTTCTTTGGACAATTGTTTGTGTGATTGGTCTTGGAGCAGCAGGAACAGCAGTGGTATTTGCCGGAAAAGAGAGAAAATAGTGAAGAAAATCTGTATTGCAATAATAAGTATTGCTCTGATAATTGCATTTGGAATTCACTGAACAATGTGGAAAAGACAGAACTGCAATCAACTGATGGCCGTGATTTTGAAAAAGCGACGGTGACAGAGATTGTCAGCTCTGATTATTCGGATAGCACTTCAAAGGATTATGATGGTTCTGTGGGTGAAGATGACAGTGTCAGGGCTGGGCAGCAGCAGATAAAGGTCAAAATAAGAACTGGTGAGCATAAGGGAGAAATTCTGGATGCCACCAGTTCTTCATCGTATCTGTATGGTGCCAGATGTAGAATAGGAACAAAGGTAATAGTGATAATCAGCGAGTCGGATGAGCTTACAACGGTAAGTGTCTATAATTATGACAGAGGAAATCAACTGTATATGATAATTGCCTTTTTCCTTATAGTTTTAGTGTTAATTGGAGGATTCAAGGGCTTTAAATCAGCTGTAGGACTTGTGTTTACATTCTGTTGCATTTTATTTGTATTTATGCCGCTTATCTACAGAGGAGTGTCTCCTATTTTTGCGGCGGCATTTGTGGTAATTATAACAACAGTCGTTGTTATGTATCTGATAGATGGATTTACTGCAAAATCAATCTGTGCAATCGTCGGCACAATAATAGGTGTGGTGTTGGCTGCTGTTTTTGCATTTATATTTGGAAAAATATGCCATATATCCGGCTATAATGTGGATGATATCGAAAGTCTTATTTATATTGGTGAGATGACAGATATAAAGGTGGGAGAGCTGATGTTTGCAGGGATACTGATATCAGCTCTTGGTGCTGTGATGGATGTTGCCATGTCTGTAGCAAGCACTATTAATGAGATTCATGATAAAAATCCAAAGCTTGACACCAAAGAACTGTTTAAATCCGGCATAAATGTCGGAAAGGACATGATGGGAACCATGTCCAACACGCTGATTCTGGCTTTTGCAGGTGGTTCGATTAATACCTTTGTATATATTTACAGCTATAACTATCAGTATTATCAGGTGCTTGATATGTATTCAATCGGAATTGAAATAATTCAGGGAATTTCTGCAACGCTTGGAGTGATACTCACGGTGCCTATAGTGTCTGCAATATCTGCTGTAGCACTAAAGAAAAACATATAATAAATTGGGAAAGAAGTCATATTGCTATCATCGCTTTAAATACATTATAATAAGAAGAAAACAGCTAAGGCTGTCAAGGAGAACAATATGAAAAGTACAGCGTTTGATATGGCTATGATGGCATACAGACAAAATGATATGGAGGGAGCATTCCGTCAATTTCTGCCACTAGCAGAGACTGGCGATGCAGATGCCATGAATATGGCTGCAAATATGTTTGAAAGAGGTCAGGGCACATACCGGGATCCCGGGCGCGCAGTGTTTTGGTGGAAGAAAGCAGTGGAGCTTGGAAATGTGGATGCACTTGCCGATTATGGTCATTATCTGGTCACCACATTTTTTGATGGCAAGGAGCAGAAGCTTGGTGCAGGGTATCTGGTTACTGCGACGGAGCGTGGCAACAACAGGGCAGGAGAGAGCCTTGTGGATTTTGCTCTTAAAAATAACGAGGCCGGAGTCAAAGTATACAGGACAGCAGCAGATTACTGCGACCGGGCTATTGACGCTGCGACAGATTCATATCTTCGCACACAGTATGTGCAGAAAAAGGGGATGCTTAAATATAAGCTCAGACAGCACAGACTTGGAAACAATTATGTATATCTGGCAGCGGTATTTTCGACAATAGGAGCAGTATTTCTCATGATTGCATCAGTGGATTTGTTTCTTGAGCTGCATATGGAGTATTGCGATATGTTTAAGCTGTTTTCGTATAGTAAAATGATACCATGGGAGGCTGATATAGCGATGTTCTTTGGTGCGATGCTTTTATTTACGCTTGGCAAGGTGACAAATAAGCTTCATGTGGCGAGCTTTTTGCAGCTTCTTGCATCGGTATTTGCGGTGGCAGTTGTTGCCATGCACTTTATCTGTGTGATAAATGATGGCAGAGCGTGGTATGACAAGCTGCTGTGGTATGTGGTGCTTGTTGTCATTCCGCTTATGCTCGGAAAGCTGTTGGGTGAGATACTGAGAAAGATTATCGGTATACAGTAATAGTTTCGAGATGACTTAAGCGATGTAAGACATTTAAAATATGTAAAATAATATTTCGATATGTAACAAAAGGAGAATGAGCATGACTCTGCAACAATTAAAATACGTGGTGACAGTGGCAGAATGCGGCAATATAACAGAGGCTGCAAAGCAGCTTTTTGTCTCTCAGCCCACTGTGACCAGCGCTATACATGACCTGGAAAAAGAGATGCAGATAGTTATTTTCATCAGGACAAACAAGGGAGTGATATTATCAGAAGATGGTGAGAGATTTCTCGGTCATGCCAGACAGGTGCTCGAGCAGGTAGATCTCATAGAGGGAATCTACAAGGATGATGTGGTGAGTAAGCCACACTTTGCGGTATCGTGTCAGCACTATTCCTTTGCGGTGAATGCATTTGTGGATGTAATCAGAGAGTTTGATGCATGTCAGTATGATTTTACCATCAGGGAGGAGCAGACTTACGAAATTATTGAGGATGTCACGAATTTAAAGAGTGAGCTGGGAGTCATATATCTAAGCTCCAAGAATACGGAGGTGCTTTCAAAGATGCTAAAGCGTAATGAACTCGAGTTCACAGAGCTTTTTACAGCCACACCGCATGTATTCATATGTGACAGTCACCCGCTTGCTTCAAAAAAGAGCATCACGATGGATGATCTGCAGGACTATCCGTACCTGACGTATGAGCAGGGAGAGTACAATTCACAGTATTTTTCGGAGGAATTTGTCAGCACTCTTGACAGCAGAAAGAATATCAGGGTCAGAGACAGAGCTACACTTTTTAATCTGATAATTGGCTTAAATGGCTACACAGTGTGCTCAGGAGTGATTTCCGCAGAGCTCAATGGAAGGAATATTATATCAAAGCCACTTGATGTGGAGGAGTATATGAGGATAGGCATTATCAGCAGAAAGGGTGTGGTACTCTCGCGATATGCAAGGGAGTATATCGAAGCATTGAAGGCGCACTGTATGTGACACACACTACACCGAGAAAGTAGCAATTTGCTGCCGGAATGCAGCAAATTAGCGGATTTCGAGGTGGAGTCAGATTACGGGAATGCGTAGCATGTAGTAATCTGATTAATCATAAATGAGGGGCAAAATACCTTTTGACTCTCATATCATTACGGTAAATAGAAACACGAAATGAGGTAATTATGGAAGCATACACGAGCA
>ERZ859937.357-NODE-357-length-19945-cov-3.265410_pt1 | contig 19945 bp, 19 predicted proteins | sample MGYA00509985_ERZ859937 | MGnify/ENA primary metagenome ERZ859937 (study PRJEB30046, sample SAMN00715169) | human gut metagenome | study: EMG produced TPA metagenomics assembly of the A metagenome-wide association study of gut microbiota in type 2... | reverse complement strand
AGGATATTGCTGCGCCGTTCGATACGCTGCCGCCCGTAGTAAGTGAACTCCATCTTCTCCTTGTTGAAGGTGATACTGTCGCAGAAAATCGAAAAGACGGCACTCGTTCCCAAGATGTTGGAATAGAAACCTTTCTCCTTGAGCGTATTGTACTGTGCCAAGCCCGTTTCGTCCACTAAGTACATCGCTTTCTCCATCGTGTAGCGGATGTACTTGTCGTCGGGAGCAAGGGTAAAGAAGTAGTGGTGGAACATCTCGACATGGCTCTTGGCTTCCACGTCAAGCGTTTCCTCCATCGTCGTGCGGCGTACCAGTATAGGCACGTTGCTGTCCAGCACATACACCTTCTTTTGAGCGTCCGTAACCATCATGCGGGCCGTCCAGATACTCGACACGCTGATGATGACGCACCCCACGAGAAAGGCGGTGCAGATAATTCCGACCAGTTTGATTTTGTTCTCTAAATTCTTGATGACCATTTTGTTTGAATATTTATCGTTACTTTGTTATCTCATTACCGTACCCATTGCGCCCGTCGCCGTCATTTTGGCCTGCTGTGCCCGCCCTCGCCGAAGTTTCGGGTTGAGAACGCCGTGTCACCCTCCGGTATCATCCATGCCGCAAGGTCGGGGACGAGGTTCAGGCATTTTAGGGCCACGATGCTTGCCGCCATCAGATAGCCCGCCGAGAAGAAGGAGTTTTGCAGGTAAGCCGCCATCGTCTGCTCGCTTCCGTTATCGCCGTTAGGTTCTCTACCTGTATGCAAAGTACGATGTCGAACAGCAGCAGCACGTAGAAGCCCACGAAGTAGAGCATCGCACCATAGAAATGCACCGTCAGATACCTTGTGAGCCACTTCGCCCATGCGCCTTCCCACTTGGGCAGGAGCGAGAACGCCCATTGGATAGGTCCGAAAATGGTGAGCATTCCCAAAAGAATTTGCTGACAATAGATGGTAGCCCACTATTCACTAAATATATTCAGTGAAATTCCATTTTATATATTATCTTTGTATATCAGTTATTTGCAGATGTTTTCATTTGGTTTGGATACTCACGGAATTTCACGGTTTTAGAAAATATTGGTACTATTTGATACCATATTTCGGGATATATTTTGTACCTTTGCATCACAGTAACCAAGATATATCGCGTATGGATTTCATCTTCATCAAATCATCCAAGGCAGGAAAGGAGGACTACGGTTCCATCTATGCTCGTGTGCGCAGCGGAAAGGCGAACATGAAAGTCGTGACGGGCTTCACCATCAAACAGCTTGAATGGGAAAAGTACCGCAGCCTGCAATACACCTCGTCAGCCCTGATGTCGAGCATCGGGATAAAGTACGGGCAGTTCGCCCAAGTCCTCGCGAGGATAAAGGCGGCATTTGAGGCTGACGGCTTCAATCCCAAGGAGGCCAAGAACATCATCGAGAGCGTGAAACACGACGTGCTCAACGGTATGATGCAGATTGTGGAGGTCAAGCCCAAAGGCAGGATGCTGTTCGAGGATTTTCTTACCTCTTATATAGAAGACATGGAAACCGGACGGCGCACCAAGAAAGGCCGTACCGTGAAAGTATCACCTGCCTATATAAAAGGTCTGCGCATTATCCAAAAACAGATTCGCAACTACCAAAAGGAAACCCACCGCAAACTCGGACTGGATGACATGACGATGGAGACACGCAACAGCCTTGTCGGTTACTGGAAGGAACGGGGCTTGATGCCCAACGCCATCAACTCGTACATGACCGATGTCCGCACGGTGGCAAAGGCGGCCTACGAGGACAAGCTGACCAAATGCGATGATTTCCGTCATTCCGACTTCGTGCCGAAAAAGGAGGAGGTGGACAACATCTATCTCACACCGGAACAGATACAGGAAATGCTCGACCTTGACCTTTCCACCAAGGAAGCTGTGAAAAAGAGACTGGAATCACTTGACATCAGCGAGGACGAGAAATTGGCTCAACTTTCCAAATGCCGCATCACCCATATCAGGACACTGGAGCACGTGAGGGACATTTTCATCGTGGGCTGCCTGACCGGGCAGCGTGTTTCCGACTATTCAAGGATATGCGAGGACATGATAACGGAAATCGGCGGCACGGAGTTCATACTCATCACCCAACAGAAGACGGAAAAGAAAGTCTATATCCCCGTTGACAGGCGCGTGAGAGCCATACTTGCCAAGTATGACGGCAAGCTGCCCCCGGTTCATCCCAATGAAATGAACAAGCTGGTGAAGACCATCGGCCTGTTGCTCGGCTGGACACATGACTGCGGTTTTGACGAGAAGCGTCTCAACCCCAAACGGGGAAGGAGGTTCTGCGACATGCTCCTTTCCCATACAGCCCGGAGAAGTTTCGCCACCAACGCGTACAAGGCTGGCGTCCCTCTGCCTTCCATCCAAGCCATCACCGGACACAGCAGCGAGGCGCAACTGCGCCGCTACCTGAAACTGGACGCGGAGGAAAAGGCCGTCATAGCATTAAAGGACTTCAAGGGTATCATCAAAATATAAGAAGGTGCTTATGGAAAAATCAAGGTTTGACATCATCAGCGACCTGTTCAAGCTGTCCAACGTAATCAGTGGGAGCCTGAAACTTGCGGAATCGCTTGCCGATAAGTCTTCCGGCAGTGGCGAAACGGATTGCAAGGATATTTGCCGGAACATCAGATACAGCCTGAAGCCCCTGCCTTTTCTTTTGGCCGGCATCAGGGAATATGTCACCGAACACGAGGATAAGGATCTGGCACGGAAATTCGTCGGGCTGCACGATGACACGAAAAGGCTTCATGGCATCTGCTCCAAATATGCGGACTTGAACAAGGCAGCTTTCCGTACAGGGGTGGCTTACCTGAGCATGGAAGTCATAAGTCAATACTTCTTTCCCGAAAAAGAACAGGAGCAAGTATCGCCGGAAGGTTCTGATATTTCTCCCAAACCAATGACACGTACCGAAGCCACCGACTGCATCGACACCATCCGTGCCGCCATACGGAAGTGTGCAAAGGATTCAGACGGGAACAGAGGGAAAGAAATGTATGCCATGCTTGCCAAAGTGGACAAGGCGAAAATCCAAGCCGTCAAGGAGTATATTGTCAATGCCAACGACAAGGATTTGGCACAACTCTTCACGGAATATTTTGCGGAAACCGTCCACCTTTCCATGCTGCCCCAAAATGATGATGTGAAAGCGCAGTCCGCAGGAATAAAGATGTTCCATATCGCAATGACGATGGGATATGTCAAGAGGAACGTGCTGCACGAGAACGAGTCCAAGTCGGCAACATCACAAACAATACCCTCTTGTACGGAAGAAGCGTCATCCGGTTTTACCGCCACAGATACAATGCAAGGCGGTGCGTTCAGTACGACCGCGCAGGTTCCCGTTTTAAGGCTGTACCGTTTCCTTACCACTTTCACCGTACAGAGCGGCTCCGACAAAGGCAAGCCTCTATTGGACGGCAATGCCGTTTCCGACCGGGACTTCCTCCGTGCCGTCATGCGTGCCGACTATTCCACGATATACGGCAGTTGCGTGAAGGGCAAGATGCGCTGTGTCGCCATCCTGCTGTCCAAAGCATACTTCAAGGACTGGAAAGGTTACAGGGCATCCGCTGCCCGTTCCATGGGGCTGACACCCGAAAGCCTCGCCAAGTATAATGTGGAGAAAACCTTTATAGCGAAGCTCAAAGAGCTGCTTCCCATGATAAAATAGTGACATAACCCACAGGTGGCTACAATTCACCACAACCCACAGACTTCCACAAGCCGTTAAGCACCAGTTGTTTGACGGCTTTTTTCATGCGGTGTCATTTCACAGAATACCACAAATTCACAGGTTTTATTATTGCCATACCTTTGCCGCCATGAACTTAAAATCAGTGAATTATGACAGATAAGACAGAAATGGTACTGGTATCGCGCGACGAACTTCAACAGCTTATCGGCGCAAGCGTGAGGTGCGCGTTTGAGGAATACCGGCAGGAACAGGCACCACAGGACACATCGGAGTATTACACCATCCGGCAACTGGCGGAGAAATGGGGTGTGAGCATAGCGACCATCTGGCGGCATGAGAAGTTAGGACACATCAAAGGACAGCGGATAGGACGGCGTGTCTTGTTTCCCAAGGAACAGATAGACCGTATCAAGAGCCTGAAAGCCACCAACAGGAAGGCTGACAAGAACTCAAAGGGATAATTTACAAGACGCACAACAAAAAACGTCAAGGCTTATGAAGAATTTGAAGCAGCTTGTTTTGCCATGCTACAAATTGGAGATGGCAATGTCCGTGGAAGCATGGTACTTCCTGCACGGGAGCACGGACGGGATATGCAACCTTACCTATCTTCTTTCCCTTTTGTCGAAGATGGCGGTTTCGGAAGTACAAAACACCAAACGGGGATTGGGCTATGCCGTCCATCCCGGACAGGTGGATAGATCTATGCTGGTACTGGCCAAGGAATGGGGCATCGGGCGCAAGGCGGTGTCCCGCCTGTTGGAGGATTTCTCGGAACGCGGGCTAATCCGTGTTGATTCCAATCCCGTGACTTCCATCATAGACATGGTGTGCGTGAAGTCGTGGATGATAGCAGGGCGGCTCATCGAGAATCCGACATACCGCCAGACAATCAAGGCATACGAAGGGGTACGGATTTTCCTTTTCAACGGGCAACAATTAGAGATCTTGCGCCGCAGTTCGGCAAGGAAGAAGAAAGAAAAACCGATAGAAGAAACGGCAGAGGGAACGGATGGCTTACCGTCCATGAATCTGACCGGTTCCAATCCTATTATAGAAGGTACAGGAACAGCGGAAACCGAAACGGCAGCAACAACCGAAAGCGAAGTGGAAAGCACTGTGGAAAATGCCGTTGTGGATGCCGACAACACACCTGTTTTAGAGGATGGCAATACACTGTCCGGCTCACAGAAATGGAAACAGCCACAGGAATGAAGCGGCAGGAATGGCAAGCGACAGCGTTTTAGAAGGGATAATTTTTAGGGCTGGCAAGTTAATGTTTTCGTCCACGAAAACCACGCCACCAATGGCGACCCGGCCACACGGGAAACGGCAAGCCCGGATTACAGCCCTAAAAAAACAGAACGGTTTAACGGATAAAGGAAAACGGATATGACATATCAGGAGAACAGAAACAAGGGAGGCCGCCCCAAGGCGGTGAAAGGCAAGGTGCGGACAAAGACCATATCCACACGGCTCACGCTTGCCGAATGGAAAGCGGTCATGAAACGGATAACAGATGCAGGCAAGAAGCCGTCACACTTCCTGCGTGATTTATTACTATACGGCAAGGTCGTGTCTGCACGGACACAGGAAGACAGGCAGCAGATAAGGATGCTGGAGGGAGGATGCAACAACCTGAACCAACTGGCGAAGATGGCGCACCAGCAGGGCTTTTCTCTTTTGAAAGGCAAAATCATGGACTTGCTGGACGAGTTCAACAAAATCATAGAGAGGATATGATGGGCGACTTGAAAAAACGGGCAAGCTTCGCCAGAGTGGTGAACTACGTGAACAACCCGAAGAAGGCAAGGATCATCGACAGCAAGGACGTGAGGCTTGATGATAACGCCACCATCGCAAGGAGTATGCAGGGACAGGCGGACGACAAGCCGGGGCGCAAGCTGAAAAATCCGGTGTATCATATCTCGCTGGACTTCGCACACGAGGACACACCCAAGCTGACAGATGACCTGATGGTCGAAATCGCCCGTGAGTATATGCGGCGCATGGGCATAACGAACACCCAATACATTGTGTGCCGCCATACCGACAGGGAACACCAGCATCTGCATATCGTGGCCAACAGGGTGGACAATGACGGGAACACCATCAGTGACAGCAACGATAATGTGCGTAATGTAAAAGTATGCAAAGCTCTCACGAGGGAATACGGACTGCACTTCTCCAAGGGCAAGATGAACGTGAAACGTGACCGCCTGCGTGGTAAGGACAAGGTGAAATACCAAATCTATGACGCTATCAAGGCGGCATTACCCTGTTGTAACTGCTGGTCGGATTTGTGCGACAAGCTGGCAAAGCAAGGCATCGGGGTGAATTTCAAATACAATAGAAACGAAGGCAAAATCCTTGGCGTGTCATTTACGAAGGATGAAATCTCGTTCAGTGGCTCACGGATAGACCGAAGCATGAGCTTTTATAAACTGGACAAGCTGTTTGGAAGCTGTATTGCCGAGGGAGTGGAATGGAAGCCCGATGTATCGTACAATGGGAATGGAGTTGAAAAACAATTACAGCCAATGAGGGAAGATATAGCTACAGGTAACACCATAACAAATCCTTTTATAACCCAATCATCAGCAATCGGAACGGACACGGACGGCAGTGTTGGCGGTTCTGTTGAATCCGGCTCGAACATCGCCCAAGTGACCATCGGCATACTCATGGAGTTGTGCGTTCAGCCACAGCAAGCCAAGGTTTCATCTGGCGGAGGTGGTGGAGGAAACGAAAGCGGCTGGGGCGAGAATGACAATGAAAAGGACAAACTTAAACCAAGAAGGAGGAGAAGATGAAGGACAACAACATACAGAACATAGCCGACCTTATCGGAGCGTTGGCGGAGGACATTGAGGAAGTCAAAAAGAAACTGGATGCAACGGACAACCCGGACAAGGACGAGGCGGTGAAAAGACTGGCGGTAAAGCTGGAGCCTGTTATACGTTTCTTTGGTGGCAGCACACCGAAAAACATCAGTGAGATTTTCGGGAGCCGGGAATCTGTCGAAAATTATAAGAAATCACTGTGTGACGGTGTGATTGTAAGTATGGAGGAATATACCGATGCTACCAACAAAGATATGTGCAAACGTGGCATACCGACTATCAAGGATTTGCTTTACAAGATACTGGAGATGCAGACCGAACTTGTCGATAATCATAAGCCGTCCACCGAAGCTGCACAACAAAGACAAGGCTCTTGGCTGGCAATCCGTACCGACAATGTGGTAAAGAGTATCAAACGACAATGGGCGAAAGTCCCCGATGGCTGGCACAAGAACCCTTACGCATGGGCCGGTATCGGTTGTACGCTCGTATTCTTTACCTTGTTTACTGTCAGTTGGGTACAATGGCATGAGTACCGGGAGGAAAACAGACGGTTGAGAACGGTTGCAGACAAACACCATGTGACTACAAGCATGCTTAACGAGTTGCACCCGGAACTGGCCGTGACCGTTGGAGCATACGAAAAACTGGTGGATGTTGTCGGTGCGGATTCCACGCTGGCCATATTCAACCGGCAGGTCAAGATAGCGAGAGAGGAAGAAAAACAATCCAAACAACAAAAATAAAGTGAATGGCATCCATAAAAGTGAAATTTCGTCCTTCCACCGCAAGCGGCAGGGAGGGCAGCATATATTATCAGGTAATCCACGGGCGCATAGTCCGCCAAGTCAAGACGGACTACCGCATATTTGACACGGAATGGGACAAGAGAACTTCCTCTGTGAAAATCCTGCCCGAAATCGGTGAAAACAGGAAACGGTATCTCCGTGAAGTGGCGGAACATATTGACTGGGACACCAGACGGTTGAAAGCCATAGTCGTCCAATGCGACAGGCAGGGAGGAATTTATTCCGCTGACAGCATCGTCGAGAAGTTCAACGGGCAAACGGGCGAACAATCGCTGTTCCGTTTCATGCAGGGCATCATAGGACAGTTGAAGCAGCTTGGCAAAGTCCGCACATCAGAAACCTATACGGCGGCATTGGCCAGTTTTATGAAGTTCCGTGAGGGGCAGGACATACTCTTGTGCGAGATAGACGGCAACGCCATGATGCTTTACGAGGCCTGGCTCAAAGGCAAGGGCATCTGCCCCAACACGGTTTCCTTTTATATGCGTATACTCCGTGCCGTTTACAACCGTGCCGTGGAAAAGGAACTGACGGAACAGAAGCATCCTTTCAAGCACGTTTACACGGGTATCGGGAAGACGGTAAAACGCGCCATCCCGTTGAAAGCCATCAAACATATCAAGGAACTTGACCTGACCCTGAAACCGCATCTGGACTATGCAAGGGATATGTTCCTCTTCTCCTTTTATACCCGTGGCATGTCATTCATTGATATGGCCTATCTGAAAAAATCGGACTTGAAGAACGGAATCATCACGTACCGGAGAAGAAAGACCGGGCAGCAGCTCACAGTCAAATGGGAAAAGTGCATGGAAGACATTATCGCCAAGTATGGAGAGAATACGGCCATCCGCTACCTCCTGCCGATAATCACAAACCCCTGTTCCGATGAGCGGACACAATACCGTAACGCCATCTGCCGCATCAATGTGGCGTTGAAGGAAGTTGCTGGTCTGGCAGGATTGAACATACCGCTGACTATGCACGTTGCCCGGCATTGTTGGGCGAGCGTTGCCAAGAGCAAGAACATCCCTCTTTCAGTCATCAGCGAGGGCATGGGGCATGATTCGGAAGAGACTACGCGCATCTATCTCGCATCGCTTGACACAAGCGTGGTGGACAAGGCGAACAGCCTTATCCTGAAAGATTTTTGACCGGATATTTATGGTGAAATGTGTTGAGCGAAAAGACGAATCTCTTGATAAGAGATATAGTTTACTTTGCAAAAGTACACATAATATTTCAAATTCCGTGTTTAATCCTCATTTATAATGATATATGAAAGGCATTTTGTGAGAATCTGTTTTGTAAATCCGTCAAATCGGGTTCCTATAACACTGATTATTAGTGCTTATTTCTTCGGGATGGCTCTCTTATCAAGAGATACTCATAAACCCGATATAAAATGCCTGTTGAAGTTGATATATTGGAAGATAGTATCTTTCGGCTTTCGCCCGAACTGTTGAATATCCTGCTCAAAGACCATACAACGAGCAAGGAGGATATTCAGCGCAATATCTTTTGGGCTACTTCCGATTATGAATATCTGGGCGAAGGGTATCAATATGATTCGCCAATTCTTCCCTGTCTTATTACCGGAGATAACGGGCATGTTATCATGCCGCGTATCCTCAAAAGTCGTGACACCCAAACCGCACGTTCACGAGAAATGGCAGAGGTGTTCACTCCGTCATGGATATGCAATGCGCAGAACAACCTGATCGATGAAGCATGGTTTGGAAGAAAGGATGTGTTCAATACGGAGTACACCGACAAACAGGGTTGTCATCGGTGGAGACCCAACTCAGAGAAAATTCAATTCCCGGAAGGTAAGACTTGGAAAGACTATGTACGTGACAACCGGCTGGAGATAACCTGCGGGGAAGCCCCTTATATCGTCAGTCGCTATGACACCACAACGGGAGAGACCATTCCTATTGAGGAACGCATCGGCTTGCTTGACCGCAAGTTGCAGGTAGTTGGCGAAAACACGGAAACTTCCGGAGAATGGTTAGAATGGGCACAAGAAGCATACAAAAGTATTTACGCCTACGAATGGCAAGGTGACAATTTGCTGATTGCCCGTGAATCCATGCTTATCTCCTTTATCGAATACTATCAACAAAAGTTCGGCAAGCGACCCTTATTGAAATCCATCAATTATATCGCCTACATCATTTCATGGAACGTCTGGCAGATGGACGGGCTTAAAGGTGTCATCCCGAACAGCTGCGGTGAACGCCGGACTGTTGTAGCTGATTTGTTCGGGACAAGGGAAGAAGTCAGTCAATGCGAAGGCTGTCAGAAAGATAACATCCGCAGGCACAACGGTATCTATTGCCAAATCAAGGACTGGCGGGCCAAAGACCCTAAAACGGGAAAGATGGGAAAACGAATCCGATTTATCGACCTCATAAAATAGTGCAGCATGAAATTCACATCTTCACTAAAATTAAAACTGATATATGTGTTCCGCATCAATGATGCTGCACATAGGGGATGCCTGAAAGTGGGTGAGGCCACTTGTGACAATGACAATGTTTTCGGTCTTGCTCCGAACAGCAAGGCTCTCAACGAGTCCGCGAAGAAACGCATCAACCAATATACACAAACGGCAGGTATCGCTTATGACCTATTATATACGGAGCTTACGATATACAACAGCAGAAAGGGCTTGTGTTCTTTCAACGACAAGGAAGTGCATAGTGTTTTGGAACGTTCCGGCATTAGAAAAAAGATATTCGATACCGAGAACAAGGCCAACGAGTGGTTCATCACCGACCTTGAAACCGTCAAGCGGGCAATAACGGCCGTAAAGGAAGGACGGGAATCGTTGTCTTCGACCGAGGTTTCTCACGACCAAACGCCGATTGTGTTCCGTCCCGAACAACAGGAGGCTATTGAAAAGACAAAGAAGCAATTCAGGAAAAGTAACCAGATGCTTTGGAACGCCAAGATGCGTTTCGGCAAGACATTGTCAGCCCTGCAGGTGGTGAAAGACATGGATTTCAGCCGCACTTTGATTCTTACTCATCGCCCTGTGGTGGATAGCGGCTGGTTCGAGGATTTCGGCAAGATATTCTATGACTGTCCCTGTTTTGCATACGGCTCAAAGAACAATGGTGACAGCCATGCTTCACTTGAAACGAGAGCGAAGCAGGGTAAATGCCAATATGTGTATTTCGCTTCCATGCAGGATTTGCGCGGTTCTGAACTTGTGGGTGGCAACTTCGACAAGAACAATGAAGTGTTTGCCACCGCTTGGAATTGCATCATCGTGGACGAGGCGCACGAAGGGACACAGACGGAACTCGGCAAGGCTGTCATGCAGGAACTGACAAAAGCAAATACCAAGATATTGCGACTTTCCGGCACTCCGTTCAACCTGTTGGATGACTTCAAGGAGGACGAGATTTATACCTGGGATTATGTGATGGAGCAACGGGCAAAGGCCTCATGGGATTTGACCCATTTCGGTGATCCGAATCCATACGCTTCTCTACCTACGATGAACATCTATACATACGACCTCGGACGGTTGCTCCATGAGTTCGTGGATGAAGATGTGGCTTTTAACTTCCGCGAGTTTTTCCGGGTAAATGATAACGGAACTTTCATCCATGAAAAAGATGTGAAGGCATTTTTGAGTCTTATCTCCAAGGAGGACAAGGACAGTTGCTATCCGTTTGCCAACGAGGAATATCGCAACATCTTCCGTCATACGCTATGGATGTTGCCGGGTGTGAAGGAGGCTCGTGCCATGAGTGCTTTACTACAATCACATCCTGTATTCCAGCATTTCAAGGTGGTGAATGTGGCAGGAGACGGTGACGAGGATGAAGAGAGCAAGGATGCGCTTGCTGCGGTGGAAGAAGCCATCGGCAAAGATCCTGATGCCACCCGCACTATTACTTTGTCCTGCGGACGATTAACCACGGGTGTCAGTGTCAAGGCGTGGACGGGTGTGTTCATGTTGTCCGGCTCTTATAATACCGCTGCATCAAGTTATATGCAGACCATCTTCCGTGTGCAGACGCCTGCCACCATCAACGGACGGGTCAAGGAACAGTGTTATGTGTTTGACTTTGCGCCGGACAGAACACTGAAAGTCATTGCCGAGACAGCGAAGATTTCTTCCAAGGCAGGAAAGACCAGCGGCAATGACCGTAAGATTATGGGCGAGTTCCTGAACTTCTGTCCGATTATCTCCATCGAAGGCTCCAAGATGAGCCAGTTCGATGTACCCAAGATGTTGGAACAGCTTAAACGTGTTTATGTGGAAAGGGTTGTCCGCAACGGTTTCGAGGACAAGAGCCTGTATAATGACGAGTTGATGAAGCTCAATGACTTGGAATTGCAGGAGTTTGATGACCTGAAAAAGATTATCGGCCAGACCAAGGCAATGCCAAAGACCAATCAGGTGGACATCAACAACCAAGGGCTGACCGATGAGCAATACGAGGAACTTGAAGACCTTGAAAAGAAATCCAAGAAACGCGGCAAGGACAAGCAACCTTTGACGGAAGAGGAAAAGAAACGTCTTGAAGAGCTGAAAAAGAAAAAGAACAACCGCGAGGCCGCTATTTCTATTCTTCGGGGTATCTCCATCCGTATGCCTTTGCTTATCTACGGTGCAGAGTTGAGCGATGAGGGTCAAGATATAACGATTGACAACTTCGCTTCACTCATTGACCCGCAATCGTGGGAGGAGTTCATGCCCAAGGGTGTTACCAAACAGAAGTTCAACAGCATCAAGAAATACTATGACCCGGAAATATTCTGTGCGGCAGGCAAGCGCATCCGTGCCATGGCTCGTGCTGCGGACAAACTGAGCGTGGAGGAACGCATCGAGCGTATCACGGATATTTTTAGTACGTTCCGCAATCCCGACAAGGAAACGGTGCTCACGCCTTGGCGCGTCGTTAATATGCACCTTGGCGATTGTTTGGGTGGATATAACTTCTATGAAAAGGGGTATGAAACCACTTTGTCAGAGCCTCGTTTTATTGACCGTGGCGAAGTGACTACCAATGTGTTTGCCTCGGATTCCCGAATCCTTGAAATAAATTCAAAGTCCGGATTATACCCTCTCTATATGGCTTATAACATTTACCGCGCAAGGGTCAAGAACTCTTTGTTTTCGGTGTCCAGCATTGAGGATGAACAGCGCATTTGGGACAAGGTAGTGGCTGAAAACATCTTTGTCATCTGCAAGACTCCGATGGCAAAGAGTATCACCAAACGCACCCTTATAGGTTTCCGTAAAGCGAAGGTAAACACCCGATATTTCGAGGACTTAATCAATCAAATCAAAAACAAACCGGAACATTTTATCAAGCAGGTAGATAAATTCATCACAGAAAGAACAGGAATAAAGAATATGAGAATCAATGCGATAGTGGGGAATCCACCGTATCAGATAATGGATGGAGGTGCTGGAGTCAGTGCTAAACCTGTGTATAATGAATTTGTAAATATTGCTCGTACACTCTCTCCATGTTATATGTCTATGATTATGCCTTCTCGTTGGTACGCTGGTGGAAAAGGATTGGATTCTTTTAGAGATTCAATGCTTAAAGACAAGCATATCATAAGTTTATTTGATTATTTTGATGCAACTGATGTATTTCCTAGAATAGACTTATCGGGTGGAGTATGTTATTTCTTGTGGTCTGCTAATCATAATAATGATTGTGCTGTCACAACCTCACGAAATGGAATTCGCAATACATTACTAAGACCTCTACTTGAAAATGGAGCAGACTCTTTCGTTCGTTTTAATGAAGCTGTTAGTATAATGAATAAAATACCTAAGGAAGAGCAAATCTTTTACACATTCGTTAGTCCTCGTAAACCATTTGGAATTGCGACAGATTTTAAAATTGACAAATCTGTGACCAAAGGTGTAGAATTATTCGCATATCCAAACAATGGATGGATTGAGATTGCGCAAATACCAGTTCACAAAGAATGGATAGGAAAGTATAAAGTTTTCATTTCATATGCTTATGGAGAGAGGGGTGATTTTCCTTATTTTTCAATCGGAAAGCCATTTTATGGTTTCCCTATGACTTGCTGTTCTGAAACCTATCTTGTCATTTATCCATGTGATTCAGAAGAGGAAATGAAAAATGTTGCGATTTATCTTAGAACGAAGTTTCTTCGCTTTTTAGTTTTGCTAAAAAAGAATACACAACATGCAACTTCTAAGGTATATTCTTTGGTACCTATTCAAGACTTCACGCCTAAAAGCGACATTGATTGGTCGCTGTCGGTTGCCGATATAGACTGCCAACTTTATGCCAAATATGGTTTAACCGAGAACGAAATTTCCTTTATTGAATCAATGATAAAGCCAATGTAAAAAAACGAGGGCAAGTATCATCGCCCCTTGCCCTCGCAAAAATTTACTTTTCTTTAGTTACACCCTTAAATGGTGTGCCATCCTGTTTTACACCGATAAAGCGTCCTGTATCTTTATCCCGTTTAACCCATTGTTCTGTTTTGGGATTAAAAACTTGAGAACGTTTTCTCACTGCACCATTGCGATGTCCATCACCTGACGGTGGATTTGTTGCCATAACCTTCGTTTATAGATCTATCTCGAATTATGCAGCCGAGAAAACACTGCTTTATACTATAATTTATTTCCGTATATATAACTTAAGATCTTCTCCACTATAAGGATATGATTCAGTGAAGACCTTCACTTGATCTTCACCATAAGGCATAATATAAGGATAAAGAAGTAAATACTCACGTTGAGGACTCGTATGTTGTGCATCTTTTGTAACAGGCATAATCATACATTTACCAGTATGTCCATCTACAACCCCTAATTCCCATGGCATCCAATTACTTCTTCCTGCTTCTGGGGATTGAGCGTAAATTAAAGATTTACTGTTTATTAACCTTTTCTGCAATCTTTTTGCAGTATTTTTATCGGTTTCATCCCTTTGCAAGTCAGCATCAACTATACAGTCAAGATATACCTGTAACCCCATTTTCGACAAAACGTAATAAATGCCTTTTACTACATTCAAATCAGAAATATTATATGAGAGGAATACATCGAAATGTTTGTCTAACGGTGCTCCTTTTATTCCCTCACTAAATGTACGTTGCTCATAAAGAGGTGTTGTATTCGCTATATTACGAAAATATGACTCGCTAAAATACTTCATATTAGATTCTTCCTTCATTTACTAATCGCCAATAATACTTTCCCAACTCTGTCAACTGACATCCGGTACTGTGCATTGCTGCAAAGTACATAAACTCCTCATTTATGGGTTTTACAAACCCTATACTCTGCAATTTTTGCAGTAATTTAAACTTTCTGACGTTATTCACATTGGCATAAGGGAGAACATATTCATGATTTATAGATGGGTCGTTTGTATCCTCAAAAGACGGGTCTAGATCTAAATCGTTATTGGGATCTGTAAATAGGTTTGTTAGTTCGCGGATAATTGATAACGATACCTGTGGTGTAACTGTGCGTAATGGGGCAAATTCCGTAACATTAGTTTTGAATACAGGTCTTTGATCCCAAGGACCAAATGAGCGGTCAATATATGCATATACACCGCCAATAGTAATATTGCCACAATAATCCGATGCTCCGCCATTTAGCGCATTACATAATAATTCTGTAAAAATGCCATGCCCACCAGCTTCCATAGCGACTTCGTCTTCGCGACAGGCTGTTAAGACTGAAACTCCTGTATTCAAAATGCTACCCATATCCTGAAGTTCGTATTTCCCAATGTTGCCTGAGTGACAACAATCTAAAATGACAATCTTATTGCGAACATTGGAAGCATTGACAATGCTCATTATTGTTGACATCTGTATTCCCGTATAATATTGACCGGGGGTAGCAATGTCTTGAGGCATAACAATTTCTGCTCCAGTGCTATTCATATAGCCATGCCCTGAAAAATAAAGGAGAGCAGTGTCATCATTTCCTGCAAACAGTTTGCGAATAGCATCCATCACTTCTCTTGAGGTCTGTACATTGGGCATCATTTTTACGCCAAAATTAGGAGAACCATTACCATGTCGTTCAATTGCGGCTTTAACGCTATTGATGTCCTCAATACATCCTCTCAGTTCATTTCCTGCAGGATAATCATTAATTCCTATTAACAATGCCTTTTTCATGTAGCGGATAATTATAGTGATTGATTAATGGCATAGTTATGAACAGCATTGGCAACAGATTTCGCATTCCAACCAACGATAACATCTGCTGCGTTTTTAACAACATTGGATGTATGTTCTGCTCCCCATGGCTGAACAGCAATAATAGGTTTGCTATATTTCTTAGCCATCTCAATTTCTTTATTAATCCATTTGCTATAAGTTGCATAAACTCCTGCAAGAATGATAATACAACTGCATCCCTTTACCTTCGCCTCTATTGCATCAGACAATTGTTTGTCCGTGCCATTTGTGTGAATAGGATCATTTTTAGGAACAGAATGGTTGTAAAAGGCAATACCTTCCTGACGTAAGAATGATTCAATCTTATCATAATCTGATGAATACGACCAGGAATGGGAAATGAATATTCTGTACATAATAAATAAAGTGAATTCTCTGGTCCTTCGCCAGGGTTTTAATTTCGAATTCACGCTGCAAATATACGATATTTTTTTGTATCTAACAAAAGAATTGCGTGAAAAAAACACGCAAAAATAAATATAGCGATTATTTATTATGCTTATTTCTGTGTTTCACGTGAGTATTTATCTGTAAATATACAAAAATACCCCAGTCGATCAGACCAGGGTAAAAACCGTATAACAACCAAGTTATTCACTAATATCATCTTTATATTTGATGAATATTTCTATTTTACGCATTAGTTCATCAATCTGTGGAGAGACCTCTTTCTCATAAGTTTTATAAAAACTTATTGTATTATGCAGGTAGTCTCTGCGTCGAACATTAGTTGAACCATATTCGTCTTTTTCAAAAAGCCTTACAGCATCTCTTCTAAGGAAATCAGCATTCAGTAACGAAAGATCATGTGTAGCTACTATAAGCTGACAATTTTCAGCTATGGTTAAATACATTTTTAGAATAAACGCTAATGCTTTAGTATGTACGCCATATTCTATCTCATCAATGCAAGTTGATTTTTCACCGATGATAACATCATATAATACGACTAGTAGTCTAATAATATTCTTTGTTCCTAAAGATTCTAATTCAAAATCCAATCCGTTATTCCCTTCTTTTGTAGAGTGGATGAATCGTAAATTTTTATGGGTAATTATTCCTGATGGATATTGCTCTAGCATAGCCTTAATAACAATATCCGGAGCACCATTTGCCTTTAGTTCTGAGATGTTTAGACTTGCTTCTTCAATAATGTAATCGCTAATATTAGTTCCAACGTCCTTCAATAATCGCAAAAGTAAATTTTTCAAAATCTTATCCTTGTCAGAATCTCCTGTTTGAAGTTTATCTGCCAAATTTTTGTCGGATTTATGAACCATACTTATGTGATTCTCAAAGAAATCAAAGTTTTTGGATAAGATTTGGCTCTCTAAATTTAATGCACCAAATGTGGAAAGTACACTAGCATTAGCAAGAGTGTTTACCTCCAAGTCACGCTGATCTGATTTGGATAAATCGCATACATTACCATAACTTATTACGACCTTATCCGATTCTTTGTTATGACGTCGATGAAATATACGAGAACTTCGAGATTGTATCAATTTTAGCTCTTCCTCTTCAATACAGTTGGACGATATTTTTATACTATAGTTGAAGCATTCCTCTCCAATATAGTATGTCAATGCTAGTTCCGTAGGTTGGGTTGAAGAAATGTTATCTAATAAAAATGGTCTATACTCTGGTTTGTCTGATGGCTTTTGTGGTTTGGCTGTTGCAATCATTCGCAAATAATTTAAAGCCGAAAACATCTTAGATTTCCCTGTTCCGTTCAGCCCAACACATAAAAGCAAACGCAATATACGCTTACCGTTTATTTCTTTATACCAAATAGGAGGCAAATCTTTTGTTTTACCTCCTTCTTTCTTAGAAGCTATAAATGACAATTCTGTTGCATCACGATAGCTTCTATAGTTCTTTATAATGAATGATTCTATCATACAAGCTTCTATTTGCGTGCAAAGTTACATCTGAATTTTCAAAATTACAAATATTTTGAAAATTATATAGGGATTTCCGTGAGAAAAGCTCGCAATAACCACAAATCAGGATGCTTTAATTATTATAAAGCATTATTTTGTGGATAAAGCAAGCATACATCCCTGTTTAGATGATTGTACCTAGTGCACGAATCTATTTCCATAAATCTTCATTTTCCCATTCCTTGCAAAATCCCATTGCGGCTATATCCACAGTAGGGAAATCCAACAATAATTCCGAAAGTTTTTCGTTGAAGTTGTTATTGGGAGAAACTGAAGAGAGAAAGTATCGGATTATACACAGTCGATAGTAGATTCGTTTCTTATCAGTTTTTGAGGTATCAATCCATGCGTTTTTAGTCTTTTTGGGTTCAGCAGGATTCAGCACAAAATCTCTGTTCCATACTCTCGCATGGTGGCAACACATATTGCGGAGGTTGGCAAGTACCGTCAGCCACGAGACAAAAACCTGTGGTCTCAGACCGAAATAACCTGCAATGCGCTTCATTAGTTGGTTGCTGGCTATATTGGAATAGATGTAGTTCAAGTTACCGAAGGACAACACTTCCGTTATCATCCATGCAGGAGGGTAGTCCTCAATAAAATTTTGTCGAAAATCTACAATGTAATCTTCCTTGCTTGAAGCTAATTCCTTTTCTATAATTGTCAAAGTTTGGTTGAACTTTTCCTGATTGGCAAAATATTCCGGTTTGGTTATCCAAAACTTCTCTTCCAACTCTTGGCAACCGACATTTGCCAATACACTGCGGATGGCTACTTCTATTTTCTCTATTTCGTTGAAAAGGAGAAGACGCAGTTTCTTGTCAAAGCGATAGAGCGTCAAGACTTGTTCAAAGGTAGTACCCTCTTTTAGTACCAGCTCACTCTTAGGGCTTTTATAGAATGGGTAAATGTATGCAGACAAACGATGATAACCAATGTTCATCAAATAATTTTCCACCCTATGCTCATCTTTTATAAGCATCCCCCTTGATTTTAGTACTTGAACTATCTGTTCCGGAGAAGAGTACGGTTTGGCGAAACTTGTTTTCATATATGTATAATAAAAAACGACCCGCCGATTTGAGCATTGTGAAGAGGCTTGGCAGGTTCTAATGGTGCAAAGGTAGTAAAAATGTTTGGAATAGCCAAATAAACTGGGGTATAATCACTAGAAAAACTTGAAACACAGATCGAATAGCTATATCTTCGCAAAACAAATCAGTATTCAATAGAGCATAAGTTGGAATTTCAATGTAATTACCACAAAAACTAAATAGTGATACTAAAATGGTACTAAATTGCAAAACTATTCTTTTATATATATCATAAAATGTAGTAAATCAGTTTATTATAAAATTATATATCTTGTCGCCCACCAACCGATTCTGAATACTACAAGGGCTATCAGCATGATGATTTTGTCAATCCCCACGATTACCCCCGAAGTCAGCGAGGTGAACCACAGCTTCGCCGCATCCTTCTCCATGTTCGTTACCTCGTCCACACCTGTCTGTTCCATCGTTGCCTCGATAAGGTTTGGGTCCGACGTACCCGTATGGGCGACATCGGCCTGTGCCTGCAGGGCAGTGTACATCGTGTCGCGCACGTAAATCAACTCCTGCACTTCCTCGAACTTGTCCGAGATTTGCGAGGCTTCGGCCTCGTACAGGTCATGTGTGTACGAACCGACGCAGTTCGGGATATAGGAGAGGAAATCTAAAAAGCACCAGTTGCTCCCGCTGTTTGCCATGCCCGTGTCTGCCGGAGGATACCACCAGCAGAGGATAAGCGACACGGCCAGCGGTCTGAAGAGCTTCATCACGTCCAAAGGCTCGTGCTTGACATCATTTTGTACGCCATGCCTGCCGCCATGATGATGGCGAATAGGGCGGCCAGTGCCATGCACATTTGAAGAATCCACCAGTAACCACCAATTATTGCAAATGGGTAAAACCATAGGAAATCAAATATAACGAAATCGGTTAAATCCAACTGATTTATAGCTAGTTATGAATGTGTGCCGATTTTTGATTAGACCGTTATATTTGCCTAAATTGAGATATTTTCGTGCGCTTTTTGTCCCGTTTTTGTCCCTTTTGGATTTATCTTTGCAAAGTATGTAAGTGACTGATAAACAATATAGTAACAAATCCAAGAAACGGATAACACAGAAAAGAAAATGGGACGGAAAAAGAAAGAAATCAAAATGAAAGAGCCTGTCCGCATACGCGAAAAGAGGCTCAATGACGGCAATGTAAGCCTGTATCTCGACATGTATTACATGGGTGCAAGGAAGAAGGAGGGCTTGAAGCTCTACCTCGTGCCGGAAGTGAACGCGCCGCCAAGTTGCAGAACAAGAACACGCTCAAGC
>ERZ859937.355-NODE-355-length-19985-cov-3.252534_pt1 | contig 19985 bp, 20 predicted proteins | sample MGYA00509985_ERZ859937 | MGnify/ENA primary metagenome ERZ859937 (study PRJEB30046, sample SAMN00715169) | human gut metagenome | study: EMG produced TPA metagenomics assembly of the A metagenome-wide association study of gut microbiota in type 2... | reverse complement strand
CTTCGAAGGAGGAGAACACAATGTGCGCTGAAACCAGCATGAAACCATCGAACTGAAGGTCGTGACCTCCTATGGCGCAGACGATGGCAACCGAAAAAACTATGAAAATGCCGTGGCAGCCTACGAGGCCTCCACGGGAAACCGTGTGCTGGACGATTCTTCAAGAGCCAGTGAAGAGTGGCGCTACAAGGTGTTCACGGATTTTGAAACCGGGTCTGACCCGGATGTGCTGTTCTTCTTCACCAATGCCGATGCCGAGCCCTTTATCCGGGCGGGCAAGCTGGTGTCCATCGAGGAAGTAAGAACCATGTACCCGGACTACGCCACCAATATGAAGCCCGCTATGATCGTCCGGGCTGCGGACGGCAAGCATTATGCCGTGCCCTCCACCGGCTACTGGGAGAACCTGTTTGTAAACAGGCAGGTTTTGGAGAGAAGCGGCGTGGCGGTTCCGGGGCCGGACTACACCTGGGAGCAATTCCTGGAGGACTGTGAAAAAATCAAGCAGGCGGGCTTCATCCCCATCGCCTGCTCTCTGTCGGAGATCCCCCACTATCTGTTTGAGTTTCTGATCATGAACAATGGCAGCCTGGAAAACCAGCTGGAGCTGCCCCGGCTGGAAAAGCTGGCCCACAGCATCGACCCCACCTGCTTCCTCATCGTGAGCCATGTCACCGAGGTCAGCGGCCGGGGCTTCTCGATGGATAAGGATTATTTGTAAAACAAAGGGGAATGCCGTTAGGCATTCCCCTTTGTTTTACAGTAATGGTGCAATAACTTTCAGTAAAATTCCTGCCAGATGGAGCAGCACTTTGCCCTCCCAGATGCTCTCCCGGGTGGGCTCGACATCGCGGCAGAATTCCAGCGTCTTCTGGAAATCCTTCTCGATGGCGGAGATGCAGGTGGTATCCTTCATCCAGACCGCATTCTCGAAGTGGTGGTAGAGACTGCGGTAGTCGAGGTTTATAGTACCCACCACGGCCTCGCTGTCGTCCACCACAAAGACCTTCGCGTGGACAAAGCCGGGCAGCCACTCGCTGATCTTCACGCCCGAGTTCAACAGAGACTTGTAGTGCGTCTTCGCCAGCGCATAGGCGAACTTCTTATCCGGCACATGGGGCAGGATGAGGTGGACGTCCACGCCCCGCTCTGCTGCGAACTTGAGGGCCGTTTCCAGCTCGCCGTCGAGGATGAGGTAGGGCGTCATGATGTGGATGTAGCGCTTCGCGCGGTTGAGCAGGTCGATATAGACCATCTCTCCCACCCGCTCACCGTCCAGCGGGCAGTCACCGTAAGGGGCCGCGAACCCCTTCGCCGGGACGGAGTGGGGCGGCACGGAGAGGAACTTCTCAAACTCCGGCTCCCGGAGGATGCTCCACATCTCGAGGAAGAGGATGGTCAGCGGTCGGACACCCTCGCCTTCCAGCATGACGGCGGCGTCCTTCCAGCGGCCATACTTCTCGATGTGGTTGATGTACTCGTCGGCGAGGTTCACGCCGCCGGTAAAGCCCACCTTGCCGTCAATGACGAGGATTTTCCGGTGGTCGCGGTAATTATAATGGGTCGAGACAAAGGGCTGCACCGGCGAGAACACCCGGCACTGGATGCCCAGCTTTTCGAGGCGGCCGGGGTAATCCCGGGGCAGGGTGGTGAACTCACAGGTGCCGTCGTACATCACCCGGACGTCCACGCCCTCAGCGGCCTTGCGGACCAGCACTTCGAGAATTTTGCCCCACATGAGGCCCTCGTCGATGATGAAGTACTCGAGGAAGATATACTTCTCGGCCTTTTCCAGTTGGCGCAGCAGCTCTTCGAACTTGGCCTCGCCGCCGGGGAAGTAGGTAACTTCCGTGTTCCGATAGACCGAGAAGCCGCCGCCCTTTCCGTGGAGATACCGCGCCAGCGAGGCCGCGCCGGGGGCCGGGCGGCCGCCCCCCCATCTCCCGGCGCCGGCGCCAGCGGTGGGGGCTGTAAGCCCCGGGCCTCCTCAGTGAGGTGGGTCACACGCTTTTTCAGGGCGTTGTGGCCGATGTTGCTCTTAACGTAGAAAAACAGCGGTACGCCCACGACCGGCAGGATGGCGATGGTGACCATCCATGTGATTTTGGCACTGTTATCCATCTCGCTGTTGAGGATGTAGACCACCATGAAGGCCGACATGGCCACACTGCCGCCGAAGTAATGAGGCAGCAGTCCGCCGAACCATCGGAACACGCTCCACAGCACACCGACCTGCAACAGCATGAGCAGCAGCACCAGCCCGAAGCGGCTGAAGATCGCGTGGACGATGCCTTTCTGACCCTTTTTCAGGAGCCGGAGGCCGCCGTCCTCGAACTGCTGCATCCTGTCTTTCATGTTCTGCTGAAATTCTTCTTTTTTCATACTTCTCCTTTCGGGCGGAGGGTGACGGCGAACAGCCCCTGGGCCGCGTGGCAGTCCTCCACCAGCTGTTTCGGCTGCGGGCAGACGCCGTGGTCATGCCACGGGTCGTTGAACCAGTAGTTTTCGTCATCGTAGCCCACCAGCAGCAGGCAGTGCTCGTTGCACTTCCATGCAAAGTCGGTGCCATCGGCCAGCAGCCAGTGGTCGCGCTTTTCCGGCACGGGCTGGAAATCCAGCGTCGCCCAGAACACCACCGGCATCCCGGCGTCGATATAAGAGCAAAGCTCTGCCGCCGTCTTGCCGCTCTCGTCCACGACTTCGAACTTGTCGGCTGCGCCCTCGTGCTCCAGAGCGCTGTTCAGGGCCTTGACGATACAGGGCGAATAGCAGCCGTAGCCGGTGTGGTCGTGGGGGTCGCCGGGGTAGACCTGCCACGGGTCAGGGCCGTAGAGTTTTCCGTCCTGCTCCCAGTAAGGGGCGTGGGGCAGGTCGCGGGCAATGAAGGTATCCGGGTCGATGTCGATGCCCACGGCCCGGAGCAGCATGACGCTGCTGATGCTCTCGCAGCCGTTGACCCAACGCTCAGTCTGGTCGATGTACGGGGCAGGAACGATTTTTTTCATCAAAATGCCTCCCAGCGGAGATTCGGCCCTGTCAAAACAGAGCGAAGTGTGTTATTATGTAGGATAAGAATATTATACCCTACTTTGGGGATTTTTTCTACAACAATCGGCACGCGGAGGTTTTGGAACATGAACAATCTGATCATCGGCATCGCAGGCGGCTCCGGCAGCGGCAAGACCACACTGGCCTGTCGGCTCAAGGCGCTTTTCGGGGAGGACGAGGTGCGCCTCATCTCCCACGACAGCTACTACAAGCGCCACGACGAGCTGCCCTTTGAAGAGCGCTGCAAGCTGAACTACGACCACCCGGACGCCTTCGACAACGCCCTGCTCATCTACCACTTACAGGAGCTGAAGGCTGGCCGCGCCATCGACTGCCCGGTGTACGACTACGCCGACCACAACCGCAGCAACGAGGTCCAGCACATCGAACCGGCCCCCGTCCTCATCGTGGAAGGCATCCTCCCCTTCGTGGAGCCGGAGCTGTGCGCCATGTTCGACTACAAAATTTTCGTAGACACCGATGCCGATGAGCGCATCCTGCGCCGTCTGGTGCGGGACGTCAAAGAGCGCGGCCGCTCCCTCGACAGCGTTATCAACCAGTACCTCACCACCGTCAAGCCCATGCATGAGGCTTTCGTTGAGCCCAGCAAGCGGAACGCGGACATCATCGTCCCCAACGGCGGCGAGAACACCACCGCCATTGAGATGCTGGCCCACCATATCCGCAGCCTCATCGAGAAGGCAAATATGCTCTAAAAGCTTCTGATACAGCAAAGCCGGAGTCCCCGCGGGGACTCCGGTTTTTGCTTTTGTTTCAGCTGTTACTCCTTGATGGAGGTGCGCACCAGCGCGCGCTTGAGGCGGGCCTGTGCCATCTCGTACTCGCGGCGGTCGAGGTCTTTGCGGGCCAGAATCTCTTCGGCGCGCTTTTTTGCAGCCTCGGCACGGGTGTGGTCGATCTGCTCAGCCCACTCCCATGTGGTGGCTACCAGACGCACCTCACCGTCCAGCACGGTGAGCATCCCGCCCATGCAGGCGGCACGGCGGCGGCTGCCCTCGGCATCAACGATGTGGGCCTCGCCCATGCCCAGCGCGGTGCAGTAGTCGCCGTGCTTGGCCAGAATGGCAAGGTCACCGTCGATGGCGCGGCAGACCACACGCTCGGCCTGCCCCTCAAAGGCGCAGCCGTCCGGTGTGACCACCGTCAGATGAAAGGTCGTCATGGTTTACCCCTTCTTCGCCTTAGCGAACACATCGTCGATGGTGCCTGCGAACAGGAAGGCGCTCTCGGGCAGGTCGTCGCACTCGCCGTTCAGGATCATACGGAAGCCGCGCAGCGTCTCTTTCAGCGGGACGTACTGGCCGGGCATACCGGTGAACTGCTCTGCAACGTGGAAGCTCTGGCTCAGGAAGCGCTGCACCTTGCGGGCGCGGCTGACGGTGCGCTTGTCATCCTCGCTCAGCTCGTCCATGCCCATGATGGCGATGATGTCCTGCAGCTCCTTATAGCGCTGCAGCACCTTCTGGACGGCACGGGCGATCTCATAATGCTCCTGACCCACGACCTCCGGGCTGAGGATACGGCTGGTGGAGTCCAGCGGGTCCACAGCGGGGTAGATGCCCTGAGAGGCGATGTCACGGCTCAGAACCGTGGTAGCGTCCAGATGGGTGAACGTCGTTGCAGGGGCGGGGTCGGTCAGGTCGTCGGCGGGGACGTAGACAGCCTGCACCGAGGTGATGGAGCCCTTGCGGGTGGAGGTGATGCGCTCCTGCAAAGCGCCCATCTCGGTAGCCAGCGTAGGCTGGTAGCCGACGGCGGAGGGCATACGGCCCAGCAGAGCCGACACCTCAGAGCCTGCCTGAGTGAAGCGGAAGATGTTGTCGATGAAGAGCAGCACGTCCTGATTCTTGACGTCGCGGAAATACTCCGCCATGGTCAGGCCGGACAGTGCCACGCGCATACGGGCTCCTGGGGGCTCGTTCATCTGGCCGTAGACCAGCGCCGTCTTGTTGATGACGCCGCTCTCTGTCATTTCACCGTAAAGGTCGTTGCCCTCACGGGTGCGCTCGCCGACACCGGTGAACACCGAGTAGCCGTTGTGCTCGGTGGCGATGTTGTAGATCAGCTCCTGGATAAGGACGGTCTTGCCAACACCGGCGCCGCCGAACAGGCCGATCTTGCCGCCCTTGGCGTAGGGGCAGATGAGGTCAACGACCTTGATGCCGGTCTCCAGAATTTCGGTGGTGGACTGCTGTTCCTCATAGCTGGGAGCGGGGCGGTGGATGGGCCAGTAAGCCTCCGGGGTGGGGGCGGGCTTATTGTCCACCGGCTCACCCAGCAGATTGAACACGCGGCCCAGGCACTGGTCGCCGACGGGGACCTTGATGGACTCGCCGGTGTCCACGGCCTCGGTGCCGCGCACCAGGCCGTCGGTGCTGCTCATGGCGATGCAGCGGGCGACGTTGTCACCGGTCAGCTGCGCCACCTCGACCACCAGCTTCTGGCCGTGGTTGTCGATCTCGATGGCGTTGAGCAGGTCCGGCAGCTCTCCATCCTTGAACTGGATGTCCAGCACCGGGCCGATGACTTGGATCACCTTGCCGATGTGTTTTTCGGACATAGGCTACAACTCCTTCTCTTAAACCTCTCCGTCATCGCTGCGCGATGCCACCTTCCCTACCGAGGGGAGACCTTGGCATTCCGCAAAGCTTCATCTCTTCGCCAGAGGCTCCCCTACCAGGGGAGCTGTCGAGCGATAGCGAGACTGAGAGGTTGGTTCATTTTTTAATTTTCCGCACCAGCCACGATCTCGGTGATCTCCTGCGTGATGGCGGCCTGACGGGCACGGTTGTAATACAGATTCAGATGCTCTATCATCTCGCCGGCATTCTTGGTGGCGGCATCCATGGCGGTGCGGCGGGCGGCCAGCTCACTGGCCACGCTCTCGCACACGGCGCCGTAGAGGACACCAGCCACATACTCGGGGATGATAGCGCCGAACACTTCCTCGCAACTGGGTTTGTACAGGATCTGGCTCCGACGGGCCTCAGCCTTCTGGGCCTCGGTGGGCTCGATGGTCAGGGGCAGCACCTCGAGGGTGGTGGCCGTCTGGGTCATCATGGAGTCAAAGCGGGTGTAGCAGAGCTTCACCGCGTCGTACTCGCCCTTGAGGAAGCCTTCCGTTATCTGGTGGGACAGGGTGAAGCACTCGCTCACCACACATCCGCCGCCATCAGCACCTCAGGGGTAAAGAGGCCGGCCCCGGGTGGGCGAAATACTCTGCGGAGCGCTTGCCGATGGGCAGCACGGTGACGGGGCCTTCGGCGGCGTCGGCCTGCTTGAACACATTGGCGTTATAGCCGCCGGCCAGGCCGCGGTCGCCCGCGATGACCACCAGCAGGGTCCGCTTGATGTCCTCCCGGCGCAGATAGGGATTGCGGGCGCGGGGGTCTGCCGCCGCTATCTTGGTCAGCGATTCGTACAGCGTCTCAAAGTAGGGGCGGCTGTGCTCCACCCGCTCCTTGGCACGGCGCATTTTGGAGGAAGCCACCAGCTCCATAGCCTTGGTGATCTGCATGGTACTCTCTACGCTTTTGATGCGCAGCTTGATGTCCTTCATGGAACCTGCCATGCGTTACGCCTCCTTCCTGTCAGTGTGCCTTGATAAAGTTCTCGGTGTAAGCGGACAGCACACCCTTCAGAGCTTCCTCGGCGTCCTTTTCCAGCTTGCCGGTGGTGCGGATGGTCTCCATCACGGAAGCACCGGCTGCGTCGGTATCGAGATACTCGTACAGGCCCTTCTCGTACTCGGCCACGGCAGGCACCTTGATGTTCACAAGGTAGTCGTGGATGGTCGCGTAAAGGATGGCCACCTGTTTTTCGACCGCAACGGGAGCGGAGCGGTTCTGCTTGAGCACCTCAACGATACGCTCGCCCTGTGCCAGACGGGCCTTGGTGTCGGCGTCCAGGTCGGAGCCGAACTGTGCAAAGGACTGCAGCTCACGGTACTGAGAATAAATCAGCTTCAAAGTACCGGCGACCTTCTTCATGGCCTTGATCTGGGCGTTGCCGCCGACACGGGAGACCGAGATGCCGGGGTTGACGGCCGGCATGACGCCCGAGTGGAACAGCTCCGTCTCAAGGAAGATCTGGCCGTCGGTGATGGAGATGACGTTCGTGGGGATGTAGGCGGACACATCGCCCGCCTGCGTCTCGATGATGGGCAGTGCCGTCAGGCTGCCGCCGCCCAGCTCGTCGGAGAGCTTGGCCGCGCGTTCCAGCAGACGAGAGTGCAGATAAAAGACGTCGCCGGGGTAAGCCTCACGTCCCGGAGGACGGCGGATCAGCAGCGACAGGGCGCGGTAAGCGACAGCATGCTTGGACAGGTCGTCGTAGATGATAAGGACGTGCTTTCCCTTGTGCATGAAGTATTCGCCCATGGCACAGCCGGAATAGGGAGCGATATACTGCAGGGGCGACAGCTCGGATGCCGTTGCCGACACCACGATGGTGTAGCTCATGGCACCGGCCTCGGTGAGGCTCTGCACGAGGTTTGCCACGGTAGAGCGCTTCTGGCCGATGGCGACGTAGATGCAGATGACGTCCTTGCCCTTCTGGTTGATGATGGTATCGGACGCGATGGGGGTCTGGCCGGTCGGGCGGTCGCCGATGATGAGCTCACGCTGGCCGCGGCCGATGGGGATCATGGAGTCGATGGCCTTGATGCCGGTCTGCAGCGGCTCCTTGACGGGCTGGCGCTCGATGATGCCGGGAGCAGGACTCTCGATGGGGCGGAACTCCGTCGTCTCGATGGGGCCTGCGCCGTCGATGGGCTGGCCCAGTGCGTTGACGACACGGCCGATCAGTGCCTCGCCCACAGGGACGGACACGACCTTGCCGGTGCGCTTGACAGTGCTGCCCTCTTTGATTCCGACGTCGGAGCCCAGCAGAACGATGGAGACGGTGTTCTCCTCGAGGTTCTGGGCCATGCCGTACTCGCCGTTCTCAAACTGGAGCAGCTCGCCTGCCATGCACTTTTCCAGACCGCTGGCGCGGGCGATGCCGTCGCCCACCAGAATGACCGTGCCGACCTCGCTCTGCTCGATGACATTTTCGTAATGCTTGATCTGAGCACGGATGATCTTGGAGATCTCTTCAGGTTTCAGTTGCATTGTTGTGTCTTCACCACTCAATTCTTTGTAAACTTTCGGGTGGATAGCCCTCTCAGGCACTTCGTGCCGGCTTTGCCTTCTCGCCTTGCGGCTCCGAGAGCAGCCGGGCTTCGCGTTCACCGGAGGGCTTCGTATTGGTTACAGTGTTGCTGCTGCGATGCTGCTGCGCAGGCCGGCGAGGCGGCTGCGGACGGTGCCGTCCAGCTCGGTGCCTTCGATGTCCAGCCGGATGCCGCCCAGCACAGCAGGCTCGACCTTCGTTTTGAGGTCGATGTGCCTACCGGTGACTTTTTCCAGCTTTTCGTGCAGGCGCCTGGTCTGCTCTGCCGTGAGAGGCACAGCGGAAACAGCAGTCGCTTCCAGAATGCCGTGAGCCTCATTGTAGCGCAGACGGTAAGCCCGGGCGCAGCCCGGCAGCTCCCGCAGAGCGCCTTTCTCGCACAGCAGCTTCATAAAGTTGAGCACATAGAGGTGGACCTGCCCGCGGAAGGCTTCGTCCAACAGCGCACAGCGCTCTTTCTTGGGGATGCTGGGGATGCTGAGCAGATGCAGATACTCGGCGTCCCCGTTCAGCAGAGCCGTCACGCCATCCAGTTCGCCCAGAATGCGCTCGTCCAGCCCTTCCTCCGCGGCCAGGTCGTACAGGCTTCCGCCGTACATCCTTGCAGTCTCGGTCATGATGCTTCACCCACGTTTTTGATAAATTCGTCGATCAGGTCCTGATGGTCAGCCTCTTTGATCTCGCGCTCGACCACCTTGGAGGCGATCTCCATCGCCATACCGCCGATCTCGTCCTTGACCTCGTTGACAGCCTTCTTGCGCTCCTGCGCAATGTCGGCCTCGGCCTTCTGCTTGAGGGCAGCGGCCTGTGCGCGGGCCTCGCCCAGCAGCTCTTCGCTGCGGGCAGCAGCCGTCTTCTGGGCGGCAGCCACGATCTGGTTGGCCTCAGTGCGGGCATTCTGCAGATTCTGCTCGTACTCCGCCTTCATGGCCTCAGCCTCGGTGCGCAGCTTTTCGGCGTCCGCGATCTGGCTGTCCGCCTTGGCCTTGCGCTCGGCGATGACTTTTTTGACCGGGTTCAGCAGCAGCTTTTTGAAGATCACCAGCTGGATCATCAGGTTGCAGATCTGGGCCAGAAACGTCCAGCCATCCAGCGTGATCAATGCCTGATAAAGTTGCATAAGCGTCTCCCCTTTCTCTTGAAATCAAGCTCTGAAAGGAGCGCTTACTGCAGGTAGTTCATGAACATGCCGGGTGCGAGGAAGATGAGCAGCAGGCCGGTGACGAAGCCGTAGATACCGGTGGTCTCAGACAGTGCGACGCCGAGGATGAGGGTGCTGGTCACGTCGCTCTTGCACTCGGGCTGACGACCGACAGCCTCACAGGCAGCAGCGGCAGCGTTGCCTTCGCCGATACCAGGGCCGATACCTGCGATCAGTGCGCAGCCTGCGCCGATGCCGCAGCCAGCCAGAGCGATACCACGAGCAAGGAATTGAAAGTCAGTCATAGTTTGTGTCCTCCTGAAAATGTTTGTTTTGGGGGATGCCGGAGCGGGAGGCTTACTCCTCACCGGCAGCACGTTTGATGAAGATGGTGGTCAGGGTACAGAAGATGAACGCCTGAATGCAGCCGCCGAACCAGTCGAAATACAGGCCCGTGAAGGCCGGGATGCCGATCTGGAACAGCTGGAGCTGGCTCAGGAAGCCGGGCAGCCAGCCAAAAATGACGTGGCTCAGGCTCGCCAGCGCCCAGTACAGCAGGGTGGAGATAACGGTACCGGACAGGATGTTGCCGAAGTGACGGAAGGCCATGCTGACAGGGGTGGACACCTCCGACAGCACATTGATGGGCGCCATCAGGAAGATGGGGTCCAGCAGGCCCTTCAGATAGGCGAGGATGCCGTTGGTCTTTATCTTGTAGTACATGATGATGATGAACACCACGATGGCCCAGGCCGCCTCGGTGTTCAGGTCTGCCGTGGGGCTCCACAGGCCCACCACACTGATAAGGTTGCAGCCGATGCTGAGTGCGAAGATAGCACCCACCAGCGGGATGAACTTATCGAAGTGCCAGCCCATGTTGTCGTGGACGAACTGGTCCAGCCGTTCCACGATGAACTCGGCTGCGGCCTGCCGTTTGGAGACGTTTTCCAGTTTGAGGTCACGCCCCAGCCAGAAGGCCAGAGCCGAGAGCAGCGCCATGACGATCCATGTGCTCACAAGAGTCTGGGTGATCTTGAAATCGCCCAGCACAGGGATATTGGTATGGATGGTATACAGGATCTTTGCGCCGTTCAGTTCCATTTGTTACGTTTCACCCCCTTTTTCATCGGGTGCGGACTGCTGCGCGTCGGCAGGTTCGGGGTCGTCCTCCACCGAGACGTCCACCGGCTCTGCCTTCGGCGTGAGCGGTTTGTACTTGCCCGTTATTTGCAGGTAATAAATGGTGACACGGGGGAAAAACAGCGGCAGCACACTGGCAAAGGGCTGGAAGCAGGGGGCCGCGACGGCCACCACCACCCACAGCGCCTGCAGCAGCATCCGGCTGTTGTAGGAAAGCTGTAATGTTGCCTTGCGGCGCTTCTCATCCGGCTCGTCGATGATTTTTTGGACCACGAAGCAGATGCCCGCAAAGTTGCCGATGGCGACGGCTGCGCCCACGAGGCTGCCGAGGACGACCGTATAGTCGAACTTCACCCAGCCCACCAGATGCAGCGCCGCGAAAAGCACCCACATGATCGCGGTGCAGAATGCCGTGCCGCCCGCGATGCGGAGCAGTTCCTTTTTGGATTCCGGCTGTAATTTCATAGGTGTAACTCTCCCTTATCTCATAAATGCGAGTTAAAGCCTGTCCGGCGGGGCTTGTCCTTTTTGGAGCGGTCGAGCCGCTCTTTGACGAAGACCCAGAAGTTCTGCGCCCCGGCGGCAAGCCCCAGCAGCACAGCGGGCAGATACACCCACATGGGCCAGCCCCAATGGCTGACGGCCCACCAGCAGCCGCCCAGACACATCACCAGCGGCAGCAGCATATTCAGCCCCAGCTGGGTCAGCCAGACCAAGTCTTCCAGTGCCTTGTACCAGCCCTTCACGGTCCGGCTCCCCTCCCTCTGCGTGCGCTCCGGGCCGCTCTGTCTTTTTTGCCCGATCCGCACGTTAAACTTTGAACAAAGATTCTTTATTCTTCATTATACTCAAAACGGCTGTAAAATTCAATCAATTTTCCACTGCTTTTTAGCAAAATTCTATAAACGCAGAGAAGTTCGTCACTTCCAACCAAAAGTTTTTCGGTTCAACCGCTCATCTTCTCCGTGTCATTTATCATTCTACCCCGTTTGAGAAAGAAAAAGCGTTTCCTTTTGGGACGATTTTGCTGAAAGGCACAAAAAGCCCCGGCGAGCGCTGTCCTAAAACAGTACCCGCCGGGGCGTAAATCGTGCTTTGGTCTATCTCTTACCAGAGGTTTGCAGTCTCATTGTAGAGGCCCTCATAGCTCTTGGCAGAGACATCCCAGCTGAAGTCGCACTCCATGTCGTACCTGATAAGATTGTTCCAGTCTTCCTTGCTGTAGTAGCGGTCCTGTGCGCGGCAGCAGGCATCGTACAGCTCGTGGGCGCTGTAGCCCGCGAAGGTGAAGCCGTTGCCCTCGCCGAGGGTGCAGTCGTGGATGGAGTCGCGCAGACCACCGGTCTCGCGGATGATGGGAGGCGTGCCGTAACGGCAGGCGACCATCTGGGCCAGACCGCAGGGCTCGCTCTTGGACGGCATGATGAAGGCATCTGCGCCGGCATAGATCTCCTGCGACAGGGCAGGCTCGAAGCCGATGTAAGTGCCTACGCGGCCCGGGTGACGGCCGCACAGGTCGGAGAAGAAGTTCTCGTACTGGCTCTCGCCGCTGCCCAGGATGACCAGCTCGATGCCGCGGTCCACGAGGCCGTCGGCCACGCTCTGGACGAGATCGAAGCCCTTCATGCCGACCATGCGGCTGACCATTGCAAAGACGGGGCTGCCGTCCTTGTTGAGGCCGAACCTATCCTGCAGAGCCTCCTTGCACTTTGCCTTGCCCTCTTCGAAGTTGTTGACATCGTAGTTGAAGGCGATGTGGGGGTCGGTGGCAGGGTTGTTGGCGTCCATGTCGATACCATTCAGGATGCCGCAGAGCTTGTACTGCTTCTCGCGCAGCAGAGCGTCCAGACCGTAGCTGAACCACGGGTCGAGGATCTCCTGTGCGTAGGTGGGGCTGACGGTGGTGATCTTGTCTGCCGTCTCGATGGCACCCTTCATGAAGTTGGCGCAGCCATCGTACTCCACGATATGCTGGTCGCGGCGGCCGATGCCGCAGGTGTCTTCCAGAATATCGGTCCCGTACTTGCCCTGATAGGCAATGTTGTGGATGGTGAAGATGGTCTTGATGCGGTTGAACTTGTCCAGATGACGATAGTACAGGTTCAGGTACACCGGCACCAGAGCGGTCTGCCAGTCGTTGCAGTTGATGATGTCGGGGGTGAAGTCGATGTAGAACAGGGTCTCCAGCACTGCGCGGGAGAAGAAGGCAAAGCGCTCGCCGTCGTCGTAGAAGCCGTAGAGGCCGCGGCGCTTGAAGTAATACTCGTTGTCGAGGAAGTAGTAGGTCACACCATTGACCTCAGCCTTGAACAGGCCGCAGTACTGGCTGCGCCAGCCCACGGGGACCGAGTAGTTGGTAACGTATTCCAGCTTATCGCGGAACTTCAGGTCGCCATACAGCGGCATAATGACGCGGGCATCCACGCCGTCCTTGACCAGAGCTTTGGGCAGGGAGCCGGCCACATCGGCCAGACCGCCGGATTTTGCAAAGGGGGTTGCTTCCGAAGCAGCATACAAGATCTTCATAAGATTCGCTCCTTCCTGATAAAACGGATCCATATCTCCTCCCGCTGCGGCAAAAAGAGCGGGCGGGGGTACACACAGTACCCCCGCCCCTCTTTAAGAGGGGCTACCGGGGAGGGAGCCGCCCCTATGGGAGATTCTCAAACGGTTCAGACGATGTGGTTCTTCTGAACGTAAACGGGGAAGCTCTTAGTGCCGCTCAGCTTCTTGTCTGCGGTGATGCGGACATTCTTGTCCGTCACGACGCAGTCCAGCTCAGCGCTAGGCTCCACCACGGTGTCCTGCATCAGGACGCAGTTCTTGACGACGGCACCCTTCTTGACCTTGACGCCGCGGAACAGCACGCAGTTCTCCACGGTGCCTTCGATGACACAGCCGTCAGCCAGCAGAGAGTTGCTGACGCTGGAACCGGTGACGTAACGGGTGGGGTTGTCGTCGCGGATCTTGGTGTAAACGGGGTTCTTCTTGGGGAAGAGGGCGTTCAGATTCTTCTCATCAATGAGCTTCAGGTTCTCGTCGAAGTAGCTCTTCATGTCGCAGACATGAGCCACATAGCCGGTGTACTCCAGAGCATGGATGTTCAGGATGTTGACGTTGTGAGCCAGGATGTCGCGCTCGAAGTAGATGAGGCCGCGGGCGGTAGCGTCCTTGACCAGCTTGATGAGGGTCTGGCGCTCCATGACATAGATGTCCAGATCGAGGTTCTGCTTGCCGGGGCGGTAATCGTTGAACAGCAGCTCCGTCACACGGCCATCGGCATCGACGGTCAGGGTGTAGTTGTCGTTCTTGCGGCCCTCGGGGATCTCGACCTTCTGGTAAGCCACGGTGACGTCTGCACCGCTGGCCTGATGAGCAGCCAGCAGAGCGTTGAAGTCGTAGTTGATGGCGATGTTGGCATCGCTCATGACCACATAGCGCTCTTTCTGCACCTCGAGGAAGCTCAGGATGGAGCTCAGAGCCTCGACGCGGCCGGAGTAGATGCGCACGCCCTTCTCAGCGAAGGGAGGGACGATGTTCAGACCGCCGTGACGGCGGGCCATATCCCACTCGCGGCCGGTACCCAGATGATCCATCAGGGAGTGGTAGTTCTTGCGCACCACGACAGACACGTTGGAGATGCCGCAGTTGGCCATGCTGGACAGGACAAAGTCCACCATGCGGTAACGGCCTGCGAAGGGGATCGAGGCCATTGCGCGCTCGGTCACCAGCTCAGGCACGGTGTTATCATAGCTGTTGGGGAAAATGATGCCCAACGCATTGTTGTTCTGGCTCAGCATACTTCCTCGCCCTCCTTGACGGAATCAAATACTTTGGCGCCCTCTTTGACGGCAGCGCCTGCGCCGATGGTCAGACCGGTGCCGACATGTGCGATGGGGCCGTCGCCGCCGATCTTGGCGCCTGCGCCCACCACGACGTTCTCAGCGAGGATGCAGCGCTTGACCACTGCGCCTGCCTTGACCACGACGCCATCCATCAGGACGGCATCCTCGACCGTTGCGCCCTCTTCCACGACGACGCCTGCGCTCAGCACAGAGTGCTTGACGCAGCCGTAGATCTGGCAGCCCTCAGTGACCAGCGAATCCTGCACGACAGCGCGGGGGCCGATCTTCTGGGCGGGCAGCACGGGGTTGCGGCTGTAGATCTTCCACTTCTCGTCGAAGATGTCGATGCCGGAGTTCTCGGGGTCCAGGACCTCCATGTTGGCTTCCCACAGGCTGTCGATGGTACCCACGTCACGCCAGTAGCCGTTGAAGTGGTAAGCATACATCTTGCGGCCGTCGCGCAACAGCGCGGGGATGATGTTCATGCCGAAGTCGTTCTTGGAGTTGGGGTCTGCCTCGTCCTCTTCCAGATACTTCTTGAGGATATCCCAGTTGAAGATGTAGATGCCCATGGAAGCCAGATTGGACTTCGGCACAGGGGGCTTCTCCTGGAACTCGGTGATCCTGTCGTCCTCGTCTGCGACCATCAGGCCGAAACGGGAAGCTTCCTTCCAGTCAACTTCCATGACGGCCACAGAGAACTCTGCGCCCTTCTCCTTATGGAAGCGGAGGAAGTCGGCGTAATCCTGCTTGCAGATCTGGTCGCCGGACAGGATGATAACGTACTCCGGGTCATAGCTGTCGATGAAGCTGATGTTCTGGTAGATGGCGTTTGCAGTGCCTTTGTACCAGTCGGTACCCTTTGCCTGCTCATAAGGAGGCAGGGTATGGACGCCGCCGTACAGACGGTCCAGGTCCCAGGGCTGGCCGTTGCCGATGTACTCATTCAGCTTCTGGGGCTGATACTGCGTTGCGATGCCAACGGTATCGATGTTGGAGTTGACGCAGTTAGACAGCGGGAAGTCCACGATACGGTATTTGCCGCCAAAGGACACCGCCGGTTTTGCCGTTTTCTGTGTCAGCGCGTACAAACGCGAGCCACGTCCGCCGGCAAGGATCATTGCCACGATTTCTTTTGCCATAGCTTTATTCTCCCCTTTAACATTTCCTGATATTTGGTGGAAATGGTTCAACAATGTTGATTCGGCCCGGCCTTATTTTTCGGCCTTGTCCGCCTTCTTGGCGCAGGGCTTGCGGGCGGGCTTTTCAGCCGGCTCCGCTGCCTTTTCTGCCTTGGGCTTACGGCCCCGTTTTGCAGGAGCCTTTTCTTCCGCAGGTGCGGCTTCTGCTTTCGGTTTGCGGCCACGCTTTGCGGGGGCTTTTTCCTCCGCAGGTGCAGCTTCTGCCTTGGGTTTGCGGCCGCGCTTTGCAGGTGCCTTTTCCTCAGCCTTTTTGGCCTTTGCGGTCTTAGAAGCCTTCTTGGGTGCAGCCTTTTCCGCGGCCTTCTCCTCGGCGGTCTTGCGGGTGCGCTTTGCAGGCACCTCGAAATAAAGCACACTCATGGGAGGCAGAGTGATGGTGATGCTCTGCTCGAAGCCGTGGAGCGGCTTCTTCTTGGAGCGGACAGCCTTGTTGTGGACAGTGCCGGCACCGCCGAACGCCTCGTCGTCGCTGTTCAGGATCTCCTTGTAGGTGCCGGAGTTCGGTGCGCCCAGGGTGTAGCCCTCGCGCAGGACGGGGTTGAAGTTGCAGACCACGAGGATCTGCTTGCCGTTTGCATCCTTGCGCAGGAAGGCCACGACGCTCTGACGGGAGTCGTCGGGGACGATCCACTGGAAGCCCTCCCAGCTGTAGTCGATCTGCCAGAAGGCGGGATGGTCCTTGTAGAACTTGTTCAGGGTCTTGACGTAGGTCTGCAGCTCGGTGTGCTTGTCGTAGCCCAGCAGCATCCAGTCCAGAGACTTGGTCTCGTTCCACTCAGTGAACTGGCCGAACTCCTGACCCATGAACAGCAGCTTCTTGCCGGGGTGAGCCATCATGTAGCCAAAGAAGGTGCGCAGGTTTGCAAACTTGGCCTCATAGTCACCGGGCATCTTGTTGATGAGGCTGCCCTTGCCGTGGACGACTTCGTCGTGGCTGATGGGCAGCACGAAGTTCTCGCTGAAGGCGTAGAAGAAGCTGAACGTGACCTTGTTGTGGTTGCCCGAACGGAAGAGCGGGTCAGTCTTCATGTAGCTGAGCATATCGTTCATCCAGCCCATGTTCCACTTGAAATTGAAGCCCAGGCCGCCGTCGGAAGCGGGTTTCGTGACCATTGGCCACGCGGTGGACTCCTCTGCGATCATGTACTTGTGGGGGTGACGGCCCAGAACTGTATCGTTGAGCTTGCGCAGGAATGCCACAGCCTCAAGGTTCTCCTTGCCGCCGTCCTTGTTGGGCTCCCACTCGCCCTGCTTCCGGTTGTAGTCCAGATAGAGCATGGAAGCCACAGCGTCCACACGCAGGCCGTCGATGTGGTACTGCTCCAGCCAGTAGAGAGCGCTGGAGATGAGGAAGCTCTGCACCTCGCTGCGGCCAAAGTCGAACACCATGGTACCCCACTCTTTGTGCTCGCCGCGCTTGGGGTTCGGGTCTTCATAGCAGGCTTCGCCATCGAAGTTGTACAGGCCGAACTGGTCTTTCGGGAAGTGGGCCGGCACCCAGTCCATGATGACGCCGATGCCCGCCTCATGCATCTTGTCCACGAAAGCCATCAGATCCTTCGGGGTGCCGTAGCGGCTGGTGGGGGCGAAATAGCCCGTCACCTGATAGCCCCAGCTGCCATCGAAGGGGTACTCCATGACGGGCAGCAGCTCCACGTGGGTGTAGCCCATCTCGGTGATGTACGGGATGAGCTCGTCGGCCAGCTCGGAGTAATTGTAGGGCAGGCCGCCCTCTTTCTGCTTCCAGCTGCCGGCGTGCATCTCGTAGATGTTCATAGGTCCGTTGATGACATCGGCCTTCTTCTGGGCATTCTGCCACGCCTCGTCGTGCCAGACAAAGCCGTTCAGATCGTAGACCTTGCTGCCGTTCGAGGGGCGGGTCTCTGCGTGGAACGCATAGGGGTCAGCCTTGTAGACAAGGTCGCCCGCCCGGGTGGTCACGCAATATTTGTAAACGTCGTATTCTTTCATGCCCGGGATAAACAGCTCCCACACAGAGTCATTGTCCACCTTGCGCATCGGGTGGCTGCCCGGTTTCCAGCTATTGAAATCGCCTACTACGCTGATGGCCGTCGCGTGCGGTGCCCAGACGCGGAACACCACGCCTGTCTCCCCGGCCCGCTGCTCGATGTGTGCGCCAAAATAGCGGTACGCTTCACAGTTATTGCCCTGCTTGAACAAATACACCGGAAGATCCGATGGATTGCTGCGGGTCTTTTCCTCAGTCGGTTTCATAAACAGCTCCTCCCCGCACAGGCCGCATGGGCAGTCCTGTGCCTTTTACTCTCTTATATTAAAGAATTTCGTCGGATTTTTCAAGAGTTTTCTTGTAGAATATACCATAATCTTTTCGTCGATATTTTTCTTATATATACAACATCCCTAATTTTAGACAAGAAATATCGGCAGACTTAACAGAATAAAGACAAAAAAGAAACATCCGCCCCGAATTTTGCACATTTGGCAAAAAATCAGAGCGGATGTTTTTCCACTATTTTACTTCAGTTTTTCAAAGGCGCATCAGCCCACGACGTAGACGTTGACGTTGATAGCGCCGTTGATGACAGACTCCGCATAAGTCTCATAGAACAGATCCACAAGGATGCGGCCATCCTGCACGGCGATGCCGGTGTCGGTGGCTACCGCGTAGCCATAGACGAAGCTGCCGTCGGTGGAGGTGATATACAGCAGGGTGCCGTAGGGGATGACATCGGGGTCAACGGCCACGGTGCCGTAACCCAGACCCAGACCGGAAGAGCCCTTGCCCGACTTGGAATAATAGCCGGTGGCCTTGCCGGTAAGGACCTTGCTGTAGCTGGCGGGGGCGTTGGTGGTGCCGTCCGGGCCGGTCAGGGGCGAGACGGGCGCACCGGCGCCATAGGTCTTGACCACATGGTCGGTAGGCTCCACGGTGGTGGTCACATCGGTAACGACGCTGTTTTCCAGCTCGCCGTCCACCCAGCGCTCCCGGGTGGTGACGGTCTGCTGGCCCTCAGAGCCATGCTGCAGGGTGGTAGCACGGTTGGTGTTGCGGAAGTAGAGGCTGGTATAGACGTACTCCGTGTCGTAGGGGACTGCCTGCGTCTCCACCTTGTCCTGATACTCGACGCGGTGGACTTCGATCTTGCTGCCAGCCGTGACCATCGCGCTGAGGGCGGGTTCGGTATAGTCGTCCCCCTCCAGAGTGATGCCGGCACGTTCCAGAGCATCGGCGACGGTACCCACCACCATCTTGACGGGGTACTCCTGACCTTCAGCCTCAATGGTGACGCTGAAGGCGCGCTCGATGTTCAGGGATGCCAGACTACCGGCAAAGGCAGTGTAGTAGACTTCGTCTCCCTCCTCGGCCTTGATGCCGGAAAGGCTCATAACGCGGGCGGGGTCGCTCTCAGAAGTGAGGACCACCTGCCGCGCACCGTGGGAGTCTGTGACGTAGGTCAGTCGCAGATTCGCGGCGGTCACAGCCAGCGTGAACACGAGACACGCAGCCATGACGCAGAACGCCAGCACACGGGATGAGGCCGCACGGGTGCAGCCGGGAAATGCTTTCTTAAATTTGACGGAAGCGATACGAGACAACTCCTCTCTTTTCAGATTTTGGAATGGGCAGCGAGCCTGTATCTCAAGGCCCGCCAGACTGTGCGTAAATGCCCCGCACAGCGGGTGCCGCAAAAGCGGCTTTTCACTTCACCGTGATGAATTTTATGCGCTGCAACGTGTGTTGAGCGGACGTTATTTTAGCAGACTAAGGCCGTTTTGTCAAATCGAAGGTCAGGCGCTCGTCAATTCCTTCACATAGTTTTTTGTGCATTCTGTACATAGTTTTCTCTCGATTTCATGAAATTCAATGATTTCTCTCCGATTTTTTCGCAAAAATAAAGTCATACTTGTTCATATATTTTTAACATTTGAGTTGACATTTCCGGGGTGTTTTTTGCAGTATTTCCAGCCCGCTTTGCGACGTCAAACCGGCCATAACCGGCTTATTTTCGACACAAATCATGGACTGTTTTCTAACTGTTTTCAAGAGAAAAGCAGGGGTCTATTTCTCTCCGAAAAAGGCCGTTTGGCAAAATGCCTAACCCGTCAAATTCTCAATAAAAAAGTATGTACTTCCGCCCACTGCCGTTCTGCGCTACAATCGGGCCAGATGCAAACGCAAAACCAAATGAAAGGAGTTTTTACCATGCAGATCAACATCACAGCCCGGGACTTCGGCGGCACAGAATTCCTCGCCCAGCCCCACCGGCTGCATCTGGGCGCACAGAAAGCCGAGGGTGTGGACCAGCTGGAATTCAGCCTGCCGGAGCAGTGGAACGGGTGTGTCGTCACCCTTCACATCCGGCACGCGGACGGCACGCTGGCCGAGCCGCTGGCGCTGGACGAAGCAGGCTGCGTCGGCGTGGGCCGTAGCTT
>ERZ859937.354-NODE-354-length-20036-cov-1.718132_pt1 | contig 20036 bp, 16 predicted proteins | sample MGYA00509985_ERZ859937 | MGnify/ENA primary metagenome ERZ859937 (study PRJEB30046, sample SAMN00715169) | human gut metagenome | study: EMG produced TPA metagenomics assembly of the A metagenome-wide association study of gut microbiota in type 2... | reverse complement strand
GAATAACTTTACCTACAGCCTTAGCAGCACCAGTAGAAGAAGGAATGATGTTGCCAGCAGCAGCACGGCCACCGCGCCAATCCTTCATAGAAGGACCGTCAACAGTCTTCTGTGTAGCAGTTGTAGAGTGAACAGTTGTCATAAGACCAGTCTCGATACCGAAGTTGTCGTTCAGAACCTTTGCGATAGGAGCCAAGCAGTTGGTGGTGCAAGATGCGTTAGAAACGATCTTCTGGCCATTGTACTTGTCAGTGTTAACACCGCAAACGAACATATCAGCCTGGTTGCCGTTAGCGTCAGCCTTTGAAGGAGCAGAGAGCACTACGTACTTAGCACCAGCCTTGAGGTGCTTCTCAGCCTTGTCATAAGCGAGGAACAGACCTGTAGACTCAACTACATACTCTGCACCAACCTCGTCCCACTTCAAGTTCTCGGGATCACGCTCAGCAGTTACGCGGATGTGGTTACCGTTAACGATCAGCTCGTTCTTCTCAACGTCAGCCTCGATGGTGCCGTCGAACTGGCCGTGCATGGTGTCATACTTCAGCATGTATGCCATGTAATCAACCGGGCAAAGGTCGTTGATAGCTACAACCTGTACTTCCTTAGCGTTCTCAGCCTCTACTGTAGAACGGAACACGAAACGACCGATACGGCCAAATCCGTTAATACCTACTTTAATCATTTTGTTATAAAATTTAAAGGGTTAAATTTATACCTTATATTAGTACTTAATATTTTATCCTATATTGAGCACACCTTATATATTATATGCATTGCTTACCTATCTACAAGATAACATAACATTTTTCAAAGATGTTTTTCTCTTTTCGACCGCAAAGATACAAATTATTTTCTATATTTGCAGACAAATAATGTATTAAATAATATAAAATATTAAAGATATGGGTAAATTTATCAACGAGTTTAAAGAGTTTGCCGTAAAAGGCAATGCTGTCGACATGGCAGTAGGTGTAATTATTGGTGGTGCATTTGGCAAAATAGTGTCATCAATCGTTGACGACATTATCATGCCACCCATCGGCTGGCTAATTGGTGGCGTCAACTTTACCGACCTAAAGATTACACTTCCTTCAGAAGAAATTGCTGGCCAGATGCTTCCTTCAGCAACTATTAATTACGGTAATTTTATCCAAACCACATTCGACTTTATCATTATTGCCTTCTGCGTCTTTATGTTGGTAAAAGGCATCAACCACTTAGCTAAGAAAGAGAAAATTGCAGAAGAGTCCAAGCCTGCTCCCGCCCCTACCCCATCTAATGAAGAGAAACTGTTAACTGAAATTCGTGATTTGTTGAAGAAACAATAAATATAGCAAGAAATTAATAACTTAACAAAAAACAGTAAAACAGGAGAACTAGAAATGTGTCTTCTGTTTTACTGTTTGTTTTTATCTATCAATCAAATATCGTGATAGTTATTTCTATCCATCTGTTTACTACTCAGCACTTACTGGTCGATGTTGTTTTGCTTTACCAAAATTTTTGTTCGGTGTGCTACTCATCACAAATTCAAGCGTTCCACCACGCATTATATCCTCATAAGTGATATAGGAGTTTTGATAAGGCTTTCCATTCAATTTTGCTGACTTTATATAAACATTCTTGTCAGAGTTACCCTTTGCTATCACGGTAAACGTCTTTCCATTTGAAAGATTTACTTTGGCCTTACTGAAAGAAGGACTTCCGAAGACAAATACTCCATTTGAAGGATTTACCTGATAGAAGCCTAATGCCGACATTACATGCCAAGCCGACATCTGTCCACAATCTTCATTTCCGCAATAGCCATCAGGTTCATCGGTATAAAACCTTTCCTGAAGTTTTCGCACCCAAGATGCAGTTTTATACTGAGCGCCAGCATAGGCATACATATAAGGCACATGGTGTGCAGGCTCGTTACCATGTGCATATTGACCTATCATACCTGAAATGTCTGGTGGAGCGCCCTCACCAAGGTCGCCTTCAACCACAAACAAGCTATCAAGATTATTAATGAAAGCCTTATCGCTACCATGTAAAGCGATAAGACGATCAGGACTTTGCGGTATCATGAAGGTCCACTGCCATCCATTGCCTTCTGTAAAATCGCCAATATTATCGCGATGATTTGCCAAGAATGGGTCATAGGGTTCATACCATGTTCCATTGCTCATTTTGGGGTGTATTTTCTCTATTTTCTTATCCCAAAACAGTTCAAAAGAACGACCTCTTTTTATAAAAGTATTATAGATATCTGTTTTTCCCATCTGCTTTGCCATCAAAGCTAATCCCCAATCATCAGCCGCATACTCAAGATTGATTGACGTTGCCTGGCCTATTTTGTCAGCAGGAATATATCCATATTTCATAAAATGGTCAATGCCACTTTGTTTCTGGTTTGTAGCTGTCGACACCATATACTTTAATGCACGTTCTGCATCAAAGCCTTTTATGCCTTTTAGATAAGCATCAGCAATGACAGGCACCGAGCTATAACCAGGCATACAATTTGTTTCGCCCATATACAACGGCCAGATAGGCAGTTTTCCATTTTGATCATATATGCTCAACATCGAGTTTATCATATCAGGCACACGTTTTGTATCAATAAGCGTATACAGCGGATGCAATGCACGATAAGTATCCCAAAGAGAGAAGGTGGTATAATTTTTAAAACTATTATTAGTATAGATATTATCATCAATACCACGAAAATCGCCATTCACATCACAATACAAGCTGGGAGCAATAGCGGTATGATAAAGTGCTGTATAAAAAATACGTTTCTGTTTATCAGAAGCGCCTTCAATTTCTATTGATGACAACTCGTTGTTCCACTGTTTAACAGCAGCTGCATGCACAGCATTAAAATCCCATCCATTAAGTTCGGCCTTCATATTGGCTTCAGCATTAGCACAACTAACCGATGAGAGGGCTACCTTCACCAATACGTCATCCATTTCAGTTCCGAAAGAGGCTACCGCTTTCACAGAACGCGTTTGTAATTCATTCTTGCCCAATGCTTTATCATCATTAAACACATCTAAAGCTTTAAGTGGTTTGTTAAACTTTGCGTAGAAGAAAGTTTTATGTCGTGGTGCCCAACCATTAACAAAACGATACCCCTCTATGGTATAGTCGTCAATCTTTTTCACATACGACTCATATGTCTTGTTTCCTATTCCATTTACCAAGTCGATGAGCACACGGCGCTCACCTTTAGTATTAAAAGTATAATGATGAAGACCTACACGTTCAGTAGCAGTTAATTCAACATTTACACCATTATCAAGATTTACAGCATAATAACCAGGAGCGCATTTTTCGTTTTCATGCTTATAGGTAGAAGAAGTAGCCCCTTTCAAATTATCCTTGTCAGCAACACGAGTACGTAATTCACCTGTATAAGGCATCAGAGCCACATCACCCAAATCACTGCAACCAGTACCACTAAGATGATTGTGCGAGAAGCCCACAATAACATTATCGCTGTAATGGTATCCCGAGCACCAGTCCCATCCTTTAAACACGTTATTAGGACCTAATTGTACTGCTCCAAACGGCACGCTGGCCCCAACAAACACATGACCATGTCCGCCTGATCCAATAAACGGATCAACCCAAGACGCATGATCTTTCTGCGCCCACGCGCCCAATGAGCAAATGCTCATTAACAAGAACACGCAGATTTTAAAATTTGTTTTTTTCATAAATATTGTTTATTAGTAGATAAAATCTATAGTTTTTAAAGTTGTTTAAATAAGCAAAGAAATGATTGTTTCAAACGTGTTAATCGTTTGCAATTATTTGTTCAAGTGCTTGTGCCAATTGATCAGGACAACTTGTCTGTTTTGCTCCACACGTAATACCTTTAACCGAGCAATTACATCTTCTGGTTTTTGCCCACGTATCAGTGCACCTATTCCTTTTAGGTTTCCATTACAACCGCCTAAAAACGTTACTTCTTCAATACGATTGTCATCATTCAATGTTATATGGATAAGTTGGCTACAAGTGCCATGCGTAATGTAATCAAATTGTTTCATTGAAAAGTTTAATAATTGTAATATCGTTATTATAAGCAGTAATTGTAACAAAAGGCAGGTGCATCTTTCACTAAAAAAAGAAGCACACTGCCTTTCTATGATATTATTTCAGAACGAAAAGAAACAATAGCCTTTACCGTTCCTCTTTGGTCGAGATAATTATTCTGCCTCCTCTTCAGCGGGCTTCATATTGGTGTATACGTTCTGTACATCATCAAAATCTTCCAAACGCTCAACCATCTTATCAATGGTAGCACGCTCTTCTCCGCTCAGATCTTTCAAATCGTTGGGCACGTAAGTAAACTCTCCACCGATATCCTCAAAACCTTTTTCCTCAAGGAATTTCTGTATTTGTGCATAGTTCTTCACGTCGTCACCATAAATAGTAATAGTGCCTTCCTCGTCGTCCACATCAAACTCATCCTCTACATCAAAGTCGATTAATTCAAGGATCAGTTCTTCCATATCGATGTCGTCTTTCTTTTTGAAAGTAAACACACACTTATGATCAAACAGATATGACAACGAACCTGTGGTTCCCAGTGTACCGCTGAACTTATTAAAGACAGAACGAACATCACCTACGGTACGGGTGGTATTGTCGGTAAGCGTATCAACAAAGATAGCTATTCCATGAGGGCCATAGCCTTCATAAGTTACTTCTTTGTATTCGCTCTGATCCTTACCCATTGCGTTTTTGATAGCACGTTCGATATTGTCTTTCGGCATATTCTCACGCTTACAAGTAGCAATAACCGAACGCAACGAAGGATTGTTTTCGGGCTCGGGGCCACCAGCCTTCACGGCTATGGCAATTTGTTTTCCTAAACGAGTGAAAGTCTTGGCCATATGACCCCAGCGTTTCAGCTTGGTGGCCTTACGATATTCAAATGCTCTTCCCATAATATGGAATAATGAATGTTATGTTATTGTTTAAATTTATAATGTGCATTTATTATCACCTCTGATTATCTCAACTCTGCACCGAGTTTAGACTTCAGATTAGCAATGAGCTTATTCATCATTGCATCAATCTGCTTATCATTAAGTGTCTTCGTTTCGTCTTGCAAGATGAAATTAACGGCGTAGCTCTTCTTACCAGCAGGAAGATTTTTACCTTCATATACGTCAAAGAGTTCCACTTTCTTCAGTAATTTCTTTTCTGTTTGACGAGCGACATTTTCAATAGCCTCAAATTCAACATTCTTGTCGAGTAAGAGTGCCAAGTCGCGGCTCACTGCGGGATACTTACTTATTTCCTTATACAGCACTTCTTTGTTACGCACAGCTTTCACCACAGCATCCCAATGAATGTCGGCATAGAAAACATCGATAGATACATCTGACTGCTTAAGCAACTGTTTGCTTACAATTCCCATCTCTGCCAACACTTTACCGCCACGGTTTTTCAAAACTAATGCATTGCTAAAGATGTTGTTATCAGAGTGTTCTGTCACAACAGTTCCAGGCACTACACCCATACGAGCGAAGATATTTTCTACATAAGCCTTCAGTTGGTAGAATGAGGCTTTCTCATCAGGATGTGCCCACGAACCGCTTACAGTATTGCCACATACCCACAAACCCAGATGCATCTCTTCATTGTAAGCACGTATCGGATCTTCATCATTTTTCTTTTCGGGCGAATAATGATAGCAGTTGCCGAACTCGAAGAAACGGAGATTACCATTCTTACGATTTACGTTTCGACAAATACTTTCAAGACCACCAAATAGCAAGGTTTGACGCATCACGCCTAGATCAGAACTCAGAGGGTTCATCACCTTAACAGTATGCTCTTCTGTATAGCAATTTAAACCTGTATAATATGCTGTCTTCGTGAGCGAATGGTTCAAGATTTCAGAAAAGCCGCAACCCACAAGCTGTTCACCCACAATATTTTGCAAGTGATATTGACGGTCAGCATCCCCCAAAATAGTGAGTGAACTCTTCAGCTGGGTAGGTATTTCTACATTATTATAACCATAGATGCGAAGGATATCTTCTACCACATCACAAGGGCGCTGCACATCAACACGATAAGCAGGAACAACAAGCTTCAGTCCTTCAGCCGTTTCTTCCTCAATCTTCATCTCTAAGCTTGTCACGATTGACTTGATGGTATCATGACCTATCTGCTTACCTATCAGCGTGTCAACATAATCGTATTTCAAATCGACATTAAAGTCAGGAAGTGGCTGCGGATACACATCTTTAATTTGCATACTAACTTTACCACCTGCCAACTCTTTACAAAGGATGGCAGCCTGTTTCAAAGCATAGATAGTGCCATTAGGGTCAATGCCACGCTCAAAACGATAACTTGAATCGGTACTCAAGCCATGGCGACGTGCGCTCTTACGTATCCATGTAGGATGAAAATAAGCGCTCTCTAACACTACACTATGTGTGGTATCATAAGTACCGCTACCCTTTCCGCCGAAAATTCCAGCAATGCACATAGGTTCTTCTGCATTACAGATGCTTAGATCGTGCTCACCAAGAGTATGTTCCTCGCCATCGAGGGTAACAAATTTAGTGCCCTCAGGCTGTGTGCGTACAACAATTTTATGGCCCTTTACCATGTCGGCATCAAAGCAGTGCATTGGCTGTCCGTAAGCCATCATCACATAGTTGGTAATATCGACTATGTTATTAATAGGACGCAAGCCTATCACACGCAATTTTTCTTGCAACCACTCAGGGCTTTCCTTTACTTCGCAATCTGTAATGCTCAAACAAGCATAACGTTTGCAAGCATCATTATTTTCTATTTCTACGTCGATAGGCAAGGTTTCATTATCAACGATAAACGCGCTGCAGTCAGGACGATGTAAGTTGGTTTGATAGCCATTCTGCACAAGCCAAGCATAAAGATCGCGAGCTACACCCCAATGGCTCAAAGCATCAGCTCTGTTAGCGGTAATATCAATTTCAATTACCCAGTCGCTCTCAAGATGATAATACTCGGCTGCAGGCTGACCTACAGGTGCGTCTTCTGGCAGAACGATAATTCCATCATGAGCGGTGCCCACGCCTATTTCGTCTTCTGCACAAATCATACCGAGGCTCTCTACGCCACGCAGTTTCGATTTTTTAATAACAAATTCCTTATCGCCATCATAGAGCACGCAGCCTAAGTCGGCCACAATAACTTTTTGTCCAGCAGCGACATTCGGAGCGCCACACACTATCTGTTGAGGTTCACCTTTTCCCAGATCAACGGTTGTAACATGTAGATGGTCGCTATTAGGGTGCGCTTCGCATGTGAGCACCTTACCTACATACAATCCTTTCAGTCCGCCTTTTACCGACTGAACTTCCTCAAGAGCGTCAACTTCAAGACCACATGAGGTCAGCGCATCAGCTACCTGCTGCGGTGTCAAATCGAAGTCGACGTATTCTTTAAGCCATTTATATGAAATATTCATTATAACAATGATTTTTAAAAGTATACTTTATTTGGTGCAAAATTAATAAAAAACATCTGTTTAAACAAATAAAATACCATCGTTATAAAGGTTGTAATGACGAAAGATCAAAAAAAAGAGGTTGGTGCAGGATGCTACCAACCTCGAGGGACGATTTCGTAAAAAACTCGAAATCTTTAAAAACTGCTCAAAGATATGTCTAATTAATGACACGAGCAAATATTTTCCACCAAAAAGGCCAATATTTAACATTTATAAACATCAGCCTCTAATATTTAACAATACGTTCGTTTCTATTCTACCCCATTGGGTTCATGCAGATAGCGTTATCAGTTCAATAACAATCTTACTGAAACGCCAACATCTCAAGGCGTTTTTTAAGTTGTGGAGCCATCGTTTTTCTGATTCGAAGCACCACCTGACAGGTATTATCAAATGTTTGTGACACGATAGTGGGTTTCATATCTTTCACTACCTTCATAACATCATTCATCATAATGTATGAAAAATCGAACGTTATATTTTCTTCTACCAAACGCGTTTCAACCACAGCATGCTCTAAAGCATCGGCAGCCGCTGCTTTATAAGCAACAATCAATCCGCCCGTTCCCAACTTTACGCCCCCAAAATAGCGCACAACGATAATAAGCACATCAGTAAGACCATTTTTAACAATCTGTCCAAGAATAGGTTTCCCTGCTGTGCTACTAGGTTCGCCATCGTCGTTGGTGCGCGATAGTGCTCCATCAGCGCCCAACATAAAAGCATAACACACATGGCGAGCATCATAAAAGCGCTTACGATATGTTTGTACAATATCGTGCACTTGTTCTTCGGTTTCTACATGAAATGCAAATGCATAAAACTTACTTCGCTTCTCACTGTAAAATCCTTCTGCTACGTCTTCTGACAATGTATTATATTGGTCGTTGGTTTCCATTATATCTCTTAAAACCTTGAGGCACGCCACTTACTGTTTACTGACGCCACCTCATATTTAAAAGAAGACGTATCATGACTATCTTCATATGCATGATACGCCTTCATTATAATTATGTATGTTCTTAACAAACACTTTTAAATCATCTCACATCTATTAGTCAAGCTTATGAATAACGATGCCCGACCTTAGTTTTGGTTCAAACCAAGTAGCCTTGGGTGGCATTATTTTTCCACTATCGGCAATATCCATAATCTGTTTCATTGATACAGGATAGAGCGCCAAAGCGGCACGCATCTCGCCACTATCAACACGACGTTTAAGTTCTTCTAAGCCTCTCAGTCCACCCACAAAGTCGATACGTTTACTTGAACGCAAGTCGCCAATATTCAATATCTCATCTAATATCAAGCGGCTTGATATATCTACATCTAACACGCCAATGGGATCGGTATCGTCATACGTTCCTGGCTTAGCGTCAAGGCTAAACCAATGGCCATCAAGATATAGCGAAAAATTGTGCAAACGAGTAGGTTTGTACACCTCAATCCCCATATCTTTAACTACAAAGTGTTCGGCAAGACGCTGCAAGAACTGTTCTGAAGAAAGACCATTCAAATCTTTCACCACTCGATTATAATCGAGCACAGTAAGTTGTGATGCAGGAAAACATACTGCCATAAAGAAGTTATACTCTTCCTGTCCAGTACGTTGTGCATCTGCCTTAGCTTTTTCTGCCCCAACAAGAGCTGCTGCTGCACTGCGATGGTGGCCATCGGCAATATAAAACGAAGGCATCTTGTCAAACAGAGTTGTTACCGCTTCAATATCTGCCTCATTGTCGATAACCCAAAATTGATGCCCAAATCCATCAACAGGGGCGACAAAGTCGTACACTGGCTTCTCAGCCGTATAGCGAGCCACCAAGGCCTCCAGTTCGGCATTGTCAGGATAAGCAAAGAATACGGGCTCAACATTTGCATTACATACACGCACATGCTTCATACGGTCTTCTTCTTTATCGCGACGTGTCAGTTCATGCTTTTTAATGGCACCTGACATATAGTCGTCAACAAACGCACCCACAACCAAACCATATTGCGTGTGTCCGTTCATAGTTTGGGCATATATATAATATTTTGGGGTAGCATCTTGCACCAACCATCCCTTCTCTTGGAATTTTTAAAATTCTCGGCCGCTTTCTCATACACTCGCGCATCATATTCGCTAGTACCCAGTTCAAAATCGATCTCGGGTTTAGTGATATGATATAAGCTCATTTCATTGCCGGCAGCTTCTGCCCTCGCCTCCTCACTGTCGAGAACATCGTAAGGGCGGGCTTCAATTTGTTCCACCAGCTCTACAGGAGGACGTAGCCCCCTAAAAGGTCGTACCTTTACCATAGCAGTCGGTTTTAAATAGTTTTACTTATTCACTTGATATTTAGTGCATCCGTTCTCAAAGAAGGCATTAATCTGGCATGCAGCGGCAATACCTGCATTGGTATTAGCCTCGGCCGTCTGTGCTCCCATCTTCTTGGGTGTAGCAAAATAGCGACCCTCAAACTGTGCAAACTCGGCATCAGCATCAGGCTTAATATCAGTAATGTATTTCAGATCGTTTCGTTCAGAAAGCAGTTTTATCAGCTCGGCTTCGTTGATAACCTCTTTGCGAGCTGTATTAATCAATATACCACCCTTCTTCATCTTATTTACGAGGGCATAGTTGATACTTTCACGTGTCTCGGGCGTAGCTGGAATATGCAACGACACGATATCGCACTGTTCAAACAGCTGTTCTTGCGAGTCGGCAGCATGCACACCTGCGTCCTCAATAGCAGCCTTCGGGCAAAATGCATCATAGGCATACACTTCCATACCAAATCCTTTGGCAATGCGAGCTACGTTACGTCCTACATTACCAAACGCCAAGATACCCAGTTTTTTACCTTTCAACTCGGTACCAGCCTTACCTGTATAAAAGCAGCGAACGGTGTATACAAGAAGGCCCAATACCAGTTCTGCCACAGCATTTGCATTCTGTCCAGGGGTATTTTCTACCACCACATTCTTTTCTTTGGCATAAACAGTATCAATGCTGTCATATCCGGCACCAGCACGTACCACAATTTTCAACTGTTTGGCAGCATCCAGCACCTCAGGAGTAACTTTATCTGAACGCACAATCATAGCATCAGCATCTGAAACGGCCTCTTTCAGCTGAGCAACATCAGTATATTTTTCAAGAAGAGCCAATTGGTGTCCAGCTTTCTCTATTTCTTCTCTTATTCCCTGCACGGCGGCTGGGGCAAAAGGTTTTTCGGTTGCTATTAATACTTTCATAATAATTATTGTCTTGTTTACGTATTAGGAAAAGATAGGCATACCCGGAGAGCAACTGTTCTGCAGGTATGTCTATTCTATTTATCTTTAAAAAAATATATGTTCTATCTATAGTAATTGATACTCGCAATTAATGCATAGCCTCAAATTCTTTCATGCAAGCCACCAAAGCTTCTACACCTTCAATGCTCTGAGCGTTGTAGCAACTAGCACGGAAGCCACCCACAGAACGGTGTCCTTTGATGCCTACCATGCCTTTGCAGTAGCAAACTCGAAGAAAGGCTTCTCTAGTTCTGCATACTCGTCGTTCATCACGAAACAAATGTTCATCAATGAACGGTCTTCAGGCTTAACAGTGCCACGGAACAACTTATTGCGATCAATTTCAGCATACAATATATCGGCACGCTCATGGGCCAAACGATCCATAGCCTCTACCCCACCTTGGGCTTTAATCCAACGCAAGGTTTCAAGAGCCGAATAGATAGGCACTACGGGAGGCGTATTGAACATTGAACCCTTTTCAGCATGTGTGCGATAGTCGAGCATAGTAGGAATCTGGCGAGGAGCCTTGCCAAGAACATCGTCCTTAACAATAACAAGTGTTACGCCAGCCATAGCTAAGTTTTTCTGTGCACCAGCATAAATGCAATCATATTTTGAAACGTCAATTGGACGACTGAATATGTCTGACGACATATCAGCTATCAAACGCACAGGAACATCTAGGTCTTCACGAATCTCAGTACCATAGATGGTGTTATTGGTTGTAATATGCAGATAATCGGCATCTGTAGGGCAAGTCCATCCCTTAGGTATAAAAGTATAGTTTTCGTCGGCTGAAGAAGCCACTTCCACTACTTCACCAAACAGTTTGGCCTCTTTCATGGCTTTCTTTGCCCACGTTCCTGTGTTCAAATATGCAGCTTTCTTTAAGAGGAAGTTATAGGGAACCATACAGAATTCAAGGGAGGCACCTCCACCAAGGAATAACACTGAATAGCCCTCAGGAATATTAAGAATTTCCTTGATGAGCGCTTCGGCTTCGTCAACAACTGGCTGAAAGTCTTTCGAGCGATGGCTGATTTCAGCAAGCGAGAGTCCTGTACCGTTGAAATCTAAAATCTGTTTAGCCGTATTCTCTATCACCTCGCGAGGAAGGATAGAAGGACCTGCGTTAAAGTTGTACTTTTTCATCCGTATGATATTTTAATTAAATAAATGTTTCATCAAGATATTATCTTGGACACGCGAAATTACACTTTTTTCATGATAACGCCAAATAAAACGACACTAATTTATATTACACGGCATATTTCTTACATTATGAAAGACCCAAACGGCTATCTTCTATAAAATAGGTATCATTATTACTATTAAAGAGAAGAAGCGTCAGCACACGCAATCAATTTAGTGAAAATGCCGGCTTTAACAGCAGCAATTTTCTCGGGTTATTTAGTCATTACCTTTGCAAAAATACTAAAAACAATTATAGAAAAGAAATTTCTTTACTCTTTTCGACTAAAATCATAAAATATTTTTTCTATTTAAGGCAACGATTGCAAGATTAATACTTAATTTACAAATATCGGAGTGTGCTCAGCTAAGTTCTGCAGCCACTGCGCACTAAGCCACCAACCTACGGGAGCCGCCACTGCGAACGACACCACGCGAGGTGTTCGTGCCGTTCTTCACTACCAAGCGTACGGGGTCGGGCATCGGCCTCACCGACACCGCACGACCAGACTATCACACTACATTTGTAGTGACGCTGTAGGGAACATTCTTTCAAGAAACATCAAGAGACATTGTGTGACATAACAGGTTGTTATCATGAACACTGATTTTGAAAATAATTATACCTTCTATTTTTCTATCATTGCATAATTATACAAAAATGAGTTTCTTTATTGCATAAATATACAATAAAGGAACCCATTTATAAAACCCATCAAATTACGATATGAAAGCCTTGTTTTCAGGCTGTAATTCGGCCTATTTCAGAGGCTAAAACCCAGTATTCACAACCTGAAATAGGGCATATCAGATTTCAGCGGTATCATCTTTGAAAACTGCAAGAAAAAGGTTTCTTTTTCTTACAATTCATCACGATATTAACAGATGTTAAGCAAAAAAGCATAAAAGCCAATATTCGTCTGAAATTGCATATTTATACAATTCGGTATTTTTACTGTATAAACACCTATTTGATAAGCTGAAACAGCGTTTTTAAACCTTTTATTTTTTCGTTCTTCACGGTTTTCAACAGTTTTGCCACCTTATCTGTAGTTACCGCCACATAAGCATAACGTTCTTTGACATCTATCTTTCCTATATCTTCTTTTTGAAGATTTCCTTTTTTGCAAAGAAAGCCCATAATGTCGCCCTTGCTAATTTTATCTTTCTTGCCCTTACCTATATATATTGTACACATGCGAGGCTGTGCAGGTTGTGAAAGATGTTCAGGCAACGTCAAGGTAGCAGCTTCTTCTACATACGTGGGTAGAGTTTCAGTAGGTCCTAGCAAGAACACACTGTTTCCTTCGGCATTCCAACGCGCCGTGCGACCCGTGCGATGCACATAAGCCTCGGGCGTTTCGGGCAAATGATAATGCACTACATTAGCAATATTGTCAATATCAAGACCGCGAGAAGCCAAGTCGGTACACACCATCACATTTGCCGACCCATTCGAAAATTTATACAGGGCAGCCTCTCGCTGTTGTTGATCAAAGCCTCCATGAAAAATGCTTACTACGAAACCACGCTCGGTCAAAAAATCGCCAATGCGTTGCACACTGTCACGATGATTTGCAAACACAATAGTGCTTTGCCCATCGGTGGAACATAGATATGCATAAAGTGTTTCAAGTTTATCTTTCGACGGGCTGAACAGTTGCTGTACACACACTCTACTTGCTTCGTTTTCATGTGCATCACGATAATCAATAACCGATACACGTTTCATGTTAACAAACTGTGGTATCACATCAGCCTCGGTAGCCGACAATAAAACATGACGATGCACTTCTTTCAAACGATGCATAAGAGCCATCATCTCATCGGAAAGCCCATGTCGAGACATTTATCAAACTCGTCGATAACTAAAGTACGAATGGCTGAAGCCGAAAGATTATTTTTATCAAGATGGTCGATAAGACGCCCAGGGGTGCCAAAGACGATTTGAGGGCACACCTTACGCATCTCTCTATGTTCATCCATCGCCATACGTCCACCATAACAAGCATAACCGCGCACGCCACTGCCCATAGATGCTAACACGCTGGCCGATTGTAATGCCAACTCGCGACCTGGAACAATAACCATAGCTTGTAACTCGTCGCTCGCAAGGTTGATACTTTCAACCAATGGCAAGAGATAGGCCAACGTTTTGCCAGTACCTGTAGGCGACAACACTACAATATCGGCTGCCAACTGGTTAAAGGCTTGACTTACCTTTTCTTGCATCTCGCTGAGCGCGCTGATGCCCATCTTTTTTAATATATTATTTCTGTCCATTTTCTTGTTTTAAAAGGCGATCCATTTCTTCAAATTGCTTACCCATATTAAGGTTTAAATAAATGGTATATAGTGGCAATCCCCAAACCGACACATTATCAGGAACAAGCTTGCGATACTTCTCTAAATAAGGCAACGCACTTTTGTACATTTTTTGAAGCGTTGAACGCTGTGTGCGCAACATCTTATTGTTATTGCTGATTTTAACACCTTGGTTAAAATAGGCCAAACCTGCATTGAGATAGGCATCGGCCAAAGTTTCGTTTCGAGCTATCAACTTATCACAAATGTCTACACACTCTTGATAGCGTTCTTCTTGAAGCAATACTGAGCTACGAGCAAAAAGAAACACCATATTAGTGCTATCAGCAGAAAGCCCCTTATCGCATAGCTGCATTGCCTTTTCTGTATTTCCACATATAGTGAAGTAATGGTTAAACAAACGTGGGAAATAATACATTGACAGTGGGAACTGGGTAAAACCTCGCTCCAAAGTGGTAATATATTGTGTAGTATCGTTCTTCAACAAAAATGTTTCTGCTAGATACTGGTATTTCAAGTTTAATGATGCTGTGTCGCGCATAGCCCATTGGGCATGCTTCAACGTTTTATCAGCATCTTGCATTTTATAGCCACTGTACATGGCATATAGGCTGCCTTAAAGATGGTAGCCGAGTCGGTCTTCACAAAATCGTAATTAGAAAATAAGGGTTGTTCGCAACAACCTATAAAGGCATCAAACATATTGTATGCTTCGTTATAGTTGTTCTTCTTCACAAAGAACATTCCTCCATTATATAGGTTCTTACGATATAACGACAATAAGTCGGCATGCTTTTTTCGATATTTTGTTTCTACATTACCCTTCTTATCAGGCATTGCATCTACTGAATCGCAACTTTCGTATATTTCAAACATTTTTCTTGCACTAACAAACAGGTTAGCGGTATCGGCCTTTTGCTTCAGATACATCTGCTCATTAACGTTGTCATATTGTTTCTTGACAGCGCTAAATAGTATTTCCCATATTTTAAAATTATGTTGGTTTGCCGAATCTTTCAACAAAGTAGACATGAGCTGCTCTGCCTTATCCAAATTCTGTCCACTTTTAACATATCCTTTTGCCAGCGACATCTCTTTCTTTTGTGAGAAAGATGTTAAAGAAAAGGTTATAAGCAAGAAAAATAAAGCAAGAAAACGTCTGTAACTCATCATCACTTTCAAACAATCATTAATGAATAATCACCTTAAACTACAAAACAATCAAAAAAAGGCCTCCCCATATCCTATATACATAGTGTATATGGGGAGGCTTATTAAATAATTATATAGCCAGCACAATTAGTTGCCGCTGAGTTTCTTCAGCTCAATGGTGCGGCTGTCGTTCTCACCAAACAGTGTATAATAGCACTGATAGAGAGGATATGACCAGTTCGACTCTTTGCAAGAGGGATCAAGGTCGCGAGCTTTCTCAAGATAACCCATCGACTCTTCTACAACCTTCTTCTGTGCATCAGTATTCTCAATACCAGCAGCCTTTGCGTTTAAGCAGAAGCCCAGGTAGGTATAAAGAATTGACTTCTTAGGCTCAATCTCAATTGCCTTCTTGAAGTTGTTGGCAGCCTCGTCAAACTTGCTCTCGTTCATACGAGTTTGAGCACGTACTGCATATGCAGAGAAGCACTTAGGATCTTCAGCCAGTTTAGCATCGATAAGCGCATCTTGCTTATCTGCCATACCGAGGTTTCCGTACAGGTTAGCAAGGTTGCTGAAAATTTCCTCGCTCTTATCCTTAGCATAAAGCTGCTCAAACTGTGTAAGACACTTCACCGAGTCTTCACGAGTTTTAAGGGTCTGCTGCATCAGGTACATTTTCAATGACAGAGCGTCTTTGTATGAAGCAGTATCGGTGAGAGCGATGTCGCAATACTTGTTGGCGAGATCGTTATCCTTGTTTTGGAAAGCAAGAACGGCTGTTACACGAGCCGCCTCGCCCAGATACTGGTCAGCACCTTTGCTCATATCGCGGTCAGCAAACAGGTGGTCAGAACCACTCTGTACATACATACCATAATAACGAATAGCATCTTGCTGTTTGCCTGCAGTTACAGCATCTTGACCTGCATTGAGCAGATGAAGACGCAATGGCCAAAGATTCTGCTGGTTGTTCTTGTGGAACTTAGGAGCAATCTTGCCTTTTCCATTAGGCTCGTTATCAAACTTGTCGCACTCCATAGCATCCTTCAAAGCAGCGCAAAGCGAGTTGTACATACCCAGTGTATCAAAAGGTTCTTCTTTCTGGCCCATCTGCTTAGCAACAGCGTTGGCGCTCATTATACCTTCTTCTTTCTGCACTTTTTCTAACGAAAGCTGTACCAGCTTATTGTAAGCCTTAGCTTTCTGTTCGCTAGTGAAAGAAGTTACATTGCTGTTAAGCAGAGCCTCTGCATCAGCATACGTTTTTGCTTTCAGAATGCTTTTCAGTGCATCACCTTGAGCAAAGGCCGAGCTAGCAGCTACTGCCATCAGGGCCATGACCATAAATTTCTTCATAAAGATTTATTTGTTAAGTGTAATATTACCTTATTTAATTATTAATAACAAGAAACAGGGTTATGAACCTTACTTGTCATCGTCAAGATGCTGGCTAAACAAGTCGCCATATGCTTCTGGCGCTGTATTGTCTTGCTCATCAGCGTTATCAACATCGTTCACTTCTTCAATGTCTTCAGGCTCTTCTGTTTCATTATTCGACATCAAAGCGTTTTCTATCTTATTTGTCGTTTCAGAAAAGTTGCTGCGACTTTGCTCTTCAACCGTTGCTTCGAGCTCGCTGCTCATCACCTTACAAACGCTAGCAATGATATCGTTCTTCTTAGCGAGATTGATAAGGCGCACACCTTGTGTAGCACGACCCATAACACGACATTCGGCCACCGACAGACGGATTGCAATACCACTGCGATTAATAATCATAAGGTCGTTCTCATCAGTTACATTCTTGATAGCTACCAAACGACCTGTCTTATCTGTTATATTAAGGGTCTTCACGCCCTTACCACCACGCATAGTCTTGCGATAGTCTTCTACCTGAGAACGCTTGCCATAACCGTTTTCGCTTACTACCATTACAGTTTCAGCGCTAGCATCATTCACAACAATCATATCTACAAGAGCATCATCATCGTCATCAAGACGCATACCACGCACACCAGTTGAAACACGACCCATCACGCGTACATCGCCCTCGTCGAAACGCACGGCACGACCATTACGATTAGCAAGTATCAATTCGTTATGGCCATTGGTAAGACGTACGTCTACCACCTCATCGCCCTCAACAATGTTAATAGCGATTACGCCATTGGCACGCGGACGTGAATATGCCTCAAGGCATGTCTTCTTCACAGTACCATTCTTGGTAGCAAACACTACATAATGCGAATTGACAAACTCTTCGTCATTCAGACCTCTTAAGCGCAACATGGCATTTACCGAATCGTCGCTCTCAATATTGAGCATATTCTGAATGGCACGACCCTTAAAGTTCTTGTCGCCTTCAGGTATCTCATAACACTTCAACCAATAGCAACGGCCTTTACGTGTAAAGAACATCATGGTTTGATGCATTGTTGCAGGATAGATATATTCAGTGAAGTCTTGCTCACGGGTGCGAGCGCCCTTAGCACCTACTCCACCACGTGCCTGCTCACGGAACTCGCTCAGCGGGGTACGCTTAATGTAACCCAAATGGCTAACAGTAATAACCACGGGGTCGTTAGGATAAAAGTCTTCTGCATTAAATTCATGCTCGTAAGGTTTAATCTCTGTACGACGCACGTCTCCATACTTCTCTTTCACCTCTAACAAGTCGTCCTTCATCACCTGTTTGCACAATTCGGGATCATTCAGGATGGCTTGCAAGTGAGCAATCTGTTTCTCAAGCTCGGCATACTCGTTACGCAACTGATCCATACGCAAACCTGTAAGCTGTGCTAAACGCATATCAACAATAGCTTTCGACTGTATTTCGTCTAACGAGAAGCGTTGCTCCAAGTTGCGTTGAGCATCTACAGGTGTTTTGCTGGCTCGAATGATGTGAACCACCTCGTCAATATTGTCGCAAGCAATTATCAAGCCTTCAATTATGTGAGCACGATCTTGCGCCTTTTTCAATTCAAACTTTGTGCGGCGGATAGTAACATCGTGACGATGTTCAACAAAATGGCGCACACAATCTTTAAGAGAAAGTAAACGTGGACGGCCTTTTACCAACGCAATGCAATTGACAGAGAAACTGCTCTGCATGGCCGTCATTTTGTATAGTTTGTTCAATATAACGTTTGCATTAGCATCACGTTTTACATCAACAACAATACGCATACCTTGACGACCCGACTCGTCATTCACATTAGAAATACCTTCAAGCTTACCTTCCTTTACGAGGTCGGCAATATTCTCTACCAACTGGGCTTTATTTACGCCGTAAGGTATTTCAGTAACAACTATCTTGTCGTGAGTATCACCACTCTCTATCTCTGATTTGGCTCGGATAACAATGCGTCCACGACCTGTTTCATAAGCATCTTTCACTCCTTGAAGGCCGTAGATATAAGCACCTGTTGGGAAATCAGGAGCCTTAATGTGCTGCATCAATCCTTCTGTATCGATATCGTTATTATCGATATAGGCACAACATCCATCAATAACCTCAGCAAGGTTGTGTGTGGGAATATTGGTTGCCATACCTACAGCAATACCGTTACCACCATTAACAAGAAGGTTCGGAATTTTGGTAGGCATTACAGATGGCTCAATGAGCGTATCGTCAAAGTTGGGAACCATGTCGACTGTATCCTTCTCCAAGTCGTCCATGATGTGCTCGCCCATCTTTGAGAGACGACACTCGGTGTAACGCATAGCTGCAGGTGAATCGCCATCAACAGAACCAAAGTTACCATGGCCATCAACAAGCATATAGCGCATATTCCAACTCTGCCCCATACGCACTAATGCACCATATACAGAACTATCGCCGTGGGGGTGATATTACCTAATACCTCACCTACAACACGTGCACATTTCTTGTAAGGATTATTGCTGGTGTTTCCAATGCCTAGCATACCATAAAGTATGCGACGGTGTACTGGCTTAAAGCCATCACGCACATCAGGAAGAGCACGAGCAACAATCACCGACATACTATAGTCGATGTAAGAGGTTTTCATCTCATCCTCAATGTTGACCTTCATGATGCGGTCTAAGTCAAATGTCTGATTTTCGTCCATTTATATATAATATAATCTATGTGTCAATATATACATTATTACTAATACCTATATTGTCGTTCCAACTCAAGCTTTTTGAGAGAATATTGCCGTAGAGGGCATTTATTTCGCTTCTGAGCGCTTGAAGGCAGATTTTGACGTGTAAAGGTAAGCATTTTAATTCATTGCACAAACATTTTAAAGCCTTATTTTGTTATTTTAAGTTAAGATTGGCCATTAAAGCCATATACACGATAAATACAGACTCAAGAATTAGAAATGTCGCAAAAACAGAGTGATAAAACACGATAATATTATATACCAAAAACAGAGTAACATTTTCGGGTGGATCATAAAAAATGGGGCTGTTATTATGATGTTATAAAAAACAAAAAAAGACACTTAACGAAATTCATCGTAAAGTGCCTTAATTATTTTGAGCCTCTTGTCGGATTCGAACCAACGACCCCGAGATTACAAATCACGTG
>ERZ859937.351-NODE-351-length-20106-cov-18.062391_pt1 | contig 20106 bp, 20 predicted proteins | sample MGYA00509985_ERZ859937 | MGnify/ENA primary metagenome ERZ859937 (study PRJEB30046, sample SAMN00715169) | human gut metagenome | study: EMG produced TPA metagenomics assembly of the A metagenome-wide association study of gut microbiota in type 2... | reverse complement strand
GATGAGAGGTGGACCCTCCCTTAAGGGTAAGGGAGGACTGGTGGGTTTTCGAAGAACCCTCATTATAAACAAAAAAAGCTAATATAATATATAATGTAAACACACATACGTGCTTACATTATATATTATATTAGCTTCTTCACAATATACATTGTATCAAACCACATTTGACCAATCGTTTCCAACACTCCGAATCTCAGGAGTTTCAGAAATCTCTTGCGACGCAGCACAGCCTTCAAGAGGAATGCCTCCTCATTATCAAAAAGATAATGACCGAAATTACCACCCTTGAACACTTCACCCAACAATACTTTACCAAGACTCTCGTCAGGAGAACACAGCATCCATTCAGCATCCATGAGGAACACCTCCTTCAGCACCCACATTAGAGCAGCCGCCGTTTTCCTCATCCCCATTTTCCTGATAAGCGCCATAGCCTCTACCCTCTCATCCTTCGAAGAAGACATCAGCACATAGTAAAAGTCGTTCATCTGTCGCAGACCAATACCCCCACTAAAGAAATGACAATGGATATGAGCAAGTTGCATCAGCAAGTTAAACATCGCCGAAGGAATTCTGAATCCCCTGTCACACATGACCGAGTTTCTCACCTCACTCTGCAAGAACCTCTGCAACCGATGACGATGAGTGGGGAAGAAAAGACCCGAAGAAGGCAGGAAATGCACTTCGATATCAATACCACTCGCCCCAGGCAACAGATGCACATGATGATATGTAGCCTTCTCCGCCCTGTCGGCCAGTCCATGTCGATCTATCCAGTCCAAGACAAATTCCTTACCCCCATCCACAAAGATGTCGATATCACCAGGAATTCTGCATCCCCTTACAGGATAAAGCAGCTCATTGCCCTGTCCTTTCAATATCACGGTAAAGATACCATTCTCATCAAACAGCTGTGTCAGCCTTTTCGCCTCCTCATCAAACTTCACATTCTTTCGTTTGATAACCTGCGAGATACCCATCCATTTCAGTACCAAGGCAGTAGGCGGTTTAGTACCACCGAGGTTCACATTTCTGTTGACGCCCTCGAAAACCACTCCCAGCATCGACTGCCTTTCAGCCTCCTTATACAGTCCCTTCCAGGCCTCCATAGGAATCACCACAGCCTCATCCGAAATCCCCAGTCCCAACCTTATCAGTTGAAAGAAAATACTATAGTCCTTTTCCATGCGCATTCATCTCCAAGTTCTCCAGTTTCTCCAACATTTTACGCTTGATTTCCTTAGAAGCCTTCCAGCGGCGTAAAGCCTCTTCCCTTGTCAACTTTGTTTTATCCATTATATTCGTTTTTACGTTTGGCAGAGTACTAACGTTTATGTGAAATCCTAAAGGCCATTATCTATAAATGAATCTAACTCCTTACATTGTTTATAATATGTATGAATCCCCTTTATAGAACTGATTTTTGACAACATGTATTTATTGCATAACACTTCAAGCGAAGAAGATGTTTGCGCCAAAGCCATCAGGTTACCCTGCAAAGTCTGTAGAGGTTGCTCTTTGATATCAATATCAGTTACAATAATATACGCAAGATGATCAGCATTACAAAATTTTGGGTTGGATGCATAATCATTACATATATCAATACTATCTTTCAACTTTTTGATAAAATCATAGCCTGACACCTGTTTTTCTATCTTTTTCTCTACATTTTTCTTTTGATACTGCAGAAAATCAACCCACCCCTTTATTTCAACGAACAATAGCTTTTCGTTCTTTTCAGACAATCCATCTACCGAAGCACAAGAAATCACCTGATGTTCCTTGCAGTAGGCGGTCTTTACATCATCAAAATTCACGAATCGTTTAGCAGGCTCCCAAGAACACCTGGGTGTCGTAGCACAAGGCTTATGCAGCTCACAGACAGAACAAAGAGAGAAATGCTTATCCTTCACCAAAAACGATATTAATTCACTGGCAGTTTTCATTTCATTCTTCCCCTTACTTCATCCACGTTCATGATTTTATTCAAAGGCTCAGCCAAGGTAAGAAAAACCTGATTTAAGTCATTAGTAACCTCTTTCATAGTTACCATATCATCATTACCACACTCTGCCATGTAGTAGTTCACATACTTCTCAATGTTATACATAGCAGAATAATACCTCACGGCTTGCAGGAAATACGGACTATGGGTACTGATCATCACCGGAATACCAGAATTAACAATCTGTACGATAACCTTAGCAAACTCCACTTGCCACTGAGGATGCAGATGATTCTCAGGTTCATCCCATATCAAAGGACGATTATTGGAAATACAATAACCATCAAGCAGAAGCTGCAAGGCACCAAAACTTTTGATACCAGAAGCCACGTTGATAGGCTTAATCTTCATATCATCTTTTTGATATACGATGCTACGTGAACTCTTATCATATGCAAACGTACCATGAATAATATCCGCTGTATGAAAATCCTTCGATTGAGGCTCAAACAAACTTAGCTGAGTATCAAAATTCTGGAAATTCAAGACCTTGTCAACAAAGTCTTTCACGTGGGCAGGAACCATTGGTTTATATCCCAAAGTCCTCTTCATTTCCCGATAAGCAACAGAAGATTTTAAGCTATCAAGAAGATGGAAGTACAGTGGCGACTCAACATAAGTGATATCCTCATAGAATCCTCTTTCAGAAAAGGAAACATTGGTCACTTGATTATCCTTTGCCTTAAACGACAGTTTCCCCTCTTCTTCAGTATCAAGCATAACATAAGTAAGTTCAGACTTAGAAGAACAGAACTGCCCCATAAACTCAGATTCAACGAGATAAGCCAACTCCGTTTTCAATACAGCAGCAGGATTATTCACCTGATCAAAGCAAATCCGAATATTCACAATATCCTCCTTGAGCAAGGATTTTTGGCGAGGAGACAAATCAATATCTTCGATTTTAGCATTCAGATAATCAAGAAAAGCATTTCGTTCCGCTTCATCCAGACATATTCTTTCCATCTCAGATTTGAAGCGAGGCAACAAATCCATAGCACCATCTATGCTTCTTTTCCCATAAAAGTGCTTATACAAAGAATCAATATGCTTAGAAGCTTTGTTGGCAGAACTTTCATTACTCAAGCTTCTCATATTAGATACCGCCTTGATGGTAGAAAAGAATGCTCTACCTATGGTACTCTTGCCCATATCATTCTCTCCCACAATCACAGTCAATCCATTCAAGGCAATATCTGCTTCCTTGATTTTATTGATATTTTGTATCTCTAATCTCATTGGTCTATCAATTTTTCTGCAAAACTAAACAAAAAACATTATATATACAAAGAATTGGAGCACTTTTTCATTTCGCATACCTTTTCTACCGCCATTTCTCCAATAAAAAACTCAATAAAACCAGATATCAGCTATAGACTCAGAATCTGTGAATTCTGTGAAATTTGTGGGAGTCCACCATATATCGATACCTTTATATGAAAGAGGGTATTTGTGTTCATTGTTTGAATACTTTTAGCATATGGTCTTCAAATATATTAGCAAACAATCATTGACCATTATTCTTTTGATTTTAAACAATACTTTTAAAGCCAGCTTTATTTTTCAAGAAATTCCATCTAACGATGTCATTCTTAAACCTCAATATATGCTTTTTAGTAAACCTTATCTACAGTAACTTTGCCCCTTTCATAAAGTTTTAAAAACTTGGAATTAAACAGATTCGCTGGCATCTTACGCTTCAACAATTCATAGAAATTATTGTCGTGTGTCGTCAAAACAATCTGCTTTTTATTTATAAAAGCCAAGTTTCTCAACAAATCAATTAAGGATAAAATATTTATATCATCAAGAGACTGAATAGGGTCATCTATAAAAATACAGTCTACAGTTTCTCCTTTGTCATTCTTTGTATGTAATGCTTTTGCTAAAAAGATACAAAATGAAAGGATGTTTATTTGCGCAGTACTAAAGTATAAGTTGGGAACAATCTGCTTCATTTCCTCACCTTTTGGGCTCATTACTATACTCAACTTTGGTCTTAGATTATCGAAATTACATGAAAACTTTATTTTTTTATAATCAGGGTGTGGATCTATAGTGTTATAAAGTCGATTAATCAAATCTAAATCAAAAAAATTATTAACATAGTCATTAATATAATTCTCTAATGATACATTTTCATTTGAACAACACTCCAACTCACTTTCTAAAGTACCGAGCACCTTCTTCAATTTATTTTTTTCATCTAGATTTTCCTGATACTCCATGTATTTTATGGATTTCACCATTAAGTCTTTTAAGATCTCAAGTTCTTTTATGTTTCCAGTTATAGTCAACTTTGATTTAGCATTACGCTGCTGAGCTTCATTAACCGCCACTTTCACCATCTTGATATCAAGACTTTGTTCTATTTGCAGAGAATCCAATTCATGCACCTCACACTGAGCATTCAGATAAGACAATGTTTTAGAAACATTAGTCTTCATATCCTCTATCTCAGACTCCAATAGTTTTTTTAATTCCACATTCAAGTCGATTTGTTCCTCCGATATTCCTTCAACTTCCAGTTTTTGGATATAATCTTTTAAGGCAGAAGCTTGAACATTTAGTTTCTTTATTTCTTCAGAAACTACGTCCAGTCTATTTTTCCATTGTATTGATGAAAAAGAAGGACTACGTAAATCTTGTTTTAACTTTTCAGAAAGATTCAAATAGTCTGGATTTGTCAACAATACCGAATATTGGACAAGCAAATTATCTTTGGTTTTCAGTTTATTTTCAACATTCTCAAACAGTGCATTTTTTTCTTTCTCCTTATTCCTTATAGTCTCATCAACGTTTTTAATTTCTATTTCTTTGCTTGCTTTATACTCAATATAAGCAAGGCGGAGTTGTTCCAAAGACAAATTCTTAAATTCCAAAGCCAAATTCTGTATAGCCTCCTTTTGGGTTTCAATTTCCGAATTTAACAATCCTTTAACTCTTTCTTTTTCAACAATAGAGTTCTTAAGCTGATCGATGAGTTTATTACATTTTTCAACTTTCTCTGAAATCATACCAAGAAGATTGGTTTGGGCTCCGTGAATTTCTCGAGACAAATTTTGAATTTCATCACCGATACGTTGCTTTTGTCCGATAAGATTCTTTATCGAATCATCAAGGATATTATTTGCTTCTATTCGTTGTAATAATTCCCCCTGAGATTTATAATCATAGCCACAGACTGGACATACTCCGTCTTTTAGAACACTATTAACATTTTGGACATCAATAATTAGTCTTCTTACTTCATCTTGATATTCCTTTTGACCTATGATTAACCCTTCTACTTTAACTAGTTCCTGTTGCTTTTGCTTTTGCTTTTCCACATTATTTTTTAAAACAGCAACAAAATTTGGAAAGAAGTCCTCAGGTAATAAGACAAAATCTAAATCGTATATTTTCTGTACACAGGAAGACATAGTAGCACGTCGGGAAGAAAGTTTGGCAATCCAATTTTGAGCCTTGACAATCTCTTTATTGACGGCTTGTATTTTCTTATTTTTAGCACTAATACTCTCTAACCCACCCTGATATCTCGCATAGTCATCTTCAAGAGAAGAAAGCCTAGCATTAACAGATTCCAATTGCCCCTTTATAGATTGACGTAATTTTGTGCCCTGCTGTATCTCATTACTGAAAACGACCTCTTTTCCCTTCAATATTTTTATTTCTTCTTCTATCTTTTTTTGCTTTGTCTCATTTTCAACCAAGGCAACGGTAGTATCATGAAGGGATATTAAATGATTTAATCCAAAGTTCAATTCATCGCATTCTGTTTTATAGGGCATTCTGACCTTAAATAATGAAGACAATTCTTTTCGCAACTGCTTAAGTTTGTATTGCTTTTCCAGTTCATCATTAACTCTTTTCAGTTCTTTCTTTTCATTCTTTATATGTATTAGTTCAATACTGAGCTGAGACAATGATAGGCAATCGGACTTTCCTGCAAGCGAATCATCAAGATGTTGTATAAGAGAATCTAACTTTTCCTGATTTTTCAAAAGAGAAACTATTTTGTTGCCAACAATAACTATAGATTCACTCAAATTATCTTTTGTAAGTTCACTGAGGGTAGGAAAAACGATATTCTGTTCTTCTAACTTAGTAAGTTGCTTTTCAAATTCATTTTTTACATTACCTGTAACAGGTTCCGACAAAAGCTCATCCAAGTCATCGACTCTTTTTTCTGTTTTATCTTTCTCTGCATTTAAAGAGTTGATTTTCTTGTTCAACTTAAACCTATAACTTACAATATCATCACCATCGTAAAAATATTTAAAAAATATTTCATACCGATCTTCAGGATCAGTTGCAGAAACAAATTCACTAAACCAATCTTGAGACAAGATGACACTCCGAAAATATTCATTCTTTAAATTATTTTTGCGACTAAATAAATTTTCATTCTGAACTGTATAAACATCACCATAAGATGAACCATCCTCACAAACAATTTTTATTTTAATTGGGATGTTAACACTTTCTTTATTATGCAAAAAAGACTTTTTGTCTCGCAATGCCTTATCTACAACATTGTCATTTTTGTAATTCGCCTTTTCAAATCGTTCAATCCGATTGGTCATACCAAACTCTATGGCATCCAAAAGAGAGGTTTTTCCAAAACCATTAGGAGCCTGTATGGCAACTAAATTAGCACTAACACCATTTTTTGAAAAATCAATATCAGCTTTTTCAAAACAGCGAAACGCCCGTATATAAATTGATTTAATCTTCATGATTATTTCGTTCTATCAATTCTACAACCTTATCATTCTTAACAAAAGATTTATCATAAACTGCCTCTTCTGTCTCAATGGTATAACACAAATATTTATGAATGAGATATTTGGGAATTTCTTTTCCCTCAATCTCCTTTGCAGAAATAATAATCTTTCTAGAAGAGAGCGTATTATGTTCTATCTTAAATTTCAGATTTCTCTGTAGATGTTCTATATCCTTGACAACATAGAAAAGATAAAAGTTCCACCTTTCGAAATCATCAGTTAATCCTCGCTGGTATTTCATCGCAATATCATCACGAATCATTTTCCATTCTATTTCTAAGTCAGCAACACTCATTGACTCTGTTACAAAAATATAAACTACAGAATCTACACCAAAAACATCACGAGCATATTTATTTATCTTTTTCATTTCCATATATAGCATCTTTAAGTAAACTCATATAAAAATCAAGGACCGCTTTTGAATGTTCTCCTATGGCTCTAGAATTATGATTTATTGCATCAACAAAGAGCTTATTATTAACGAAAGTCACACAGGCCAACATTTGTTTCCCACTTTTTGAAATATCCAAGCCATTCTGTTCTATATCTGCTCTACTGATATCTGGCACCTCCAGTTCAGAGGGACTTACATCATAATCATAGTCAGCAGATCTAATTCCACCTACAACCACAATTGTATCTTTATCTATTTTTCCAATTACGCAGGGTTTAACATAGTCTCTTGCTTCAGAAATATCAAAATCTTCGTCAGAATATACAAATCGGAACTTATCTGCTATAAGACAAATCTTATCATTATTCAATTCTATACCCGTTAATAGCCGACTTCCTACAAGATATCGAACTATTTCTACCCAAGTATCTTCCTTATAGTCATGTATGTCCTCCTTATCGCCCCACAACTTATTCTGACTTTTAAGTTGTTGATATATTTCTTGAGGTGAAAGCTTATTAATTTGTTGAAGCAGCATATTTATAGAAAGCAATAATTTGCTCAAATCCTCAATCTTCTTTTTGGGAGAAACAGGAGGAGGAAATGCTTTTGGGGTAAAACTATCAAACGTCAATAAGTCAAGATAGGTAATTACCTTCAAAGCATCCTCTTGGGATATCAACTTTTTGAAATTCTTTATTGGTACGCATGAACTTTTTCCATTATATTCCCTGCCATCTCTGTTTGAGATACATTTATGTACTCCTAGTAGATGATAATCCCCATCAATTATTCCACCTCCAGAACATTCCTTTAATTCCGCTTGCTGATGATACTTATCATATTCATATTCAAGTATCTTACCACCTATCATCTGTCCAAACTCTTTTATCGAATAATCAATAAAATCGCCTCGAACTTCATCTTTATTTCTCCGAATATCAGGAAAACCAACATGACGAAGATTCGTATAATTATCGTAGTCCTCACACAGAGAAAGCTGCTTTACCTGATAAGTGGTATCTATTTCTATGATGGCAGCATCTTCTTCTGTATCAGTCGAATGATAAGATTTGATAACTTCACAAGAGAATTTTTCCTTTAAATCACAAGCTAACGACAACTTTATCTGCGAATCGTCCAAGTCTTTTATTACATGATATGCAGTAAAAACGAAAAGATGGTTTCCCGAAACTGGTTTTACTAAAATGCCACTTCCTTCATTCACTTTTACCGAAAGCCGTTTTATTTGATCAATGTAAGTCATTATTAGTAAAAAGTTTACACCTTGATTTTATCATCGGATAAGTTGCCAGGTCTTCCACAGTAAAGAGCCTTTGCAGAACCGAATCATAATTAAAGAGTATATTCGAATTTGTTTTCCTAATGAGGTGAGCAATTACCTCTTTGTCTGGATGCCCGTAAATAGAGCCATCTGTTGATACAACAAAATTCTTTGTTGCAACAATCTCTAACAATTTGTCTGTATAGTTATTCTTACTGCCATGATGAGAAAGTTTTATAAGTTCACACATCAACTTATTGTCTTTAGAATAGCCTAACTCTTCTATAGAATGAATAACGGTATTTATATCAGCATCTCCAAGCAGCAGATTGTTTTCTCCATCTATAGTAGCAAGAAGAAAAGCGATGGAAGCTTTATTAGCGTCACTCAATTTGATTTTCCATTTACGCCCCATAAGCTCATCTATACTTATTCGATAATTATCACTGCCACTATTATCTGTCACATACCGTTGATCTAAAGTTGTTTGTAATGCTTTTGCGATTTTATTATGATATTTCACATTAGGTGATAGAACTATTATCTTTCCCCAATTATACAGATACGCCTGCCCCTGAGTAATACCATTTTTGTAAGAAACTCCATGTTCATCTAAAAGACATTTTAGAAAAATTGCATTTTCTTTGCTATTATTTGTCGATTGATAAGATGGAACAAGGATATTATCATTAAACCAGACCTCACGAACCAAACTCTTATCAGGAAAATCATGAGAAAACCACTCTAAAAGCCCTCCAATATGATCATCATCAATATGAGTAATAATCAGCAGGTCGATATGTTCGTGTTTACTTTTCAAACTTATCAACTTGCTTTTCAAGTCTCCTGGCATCGGGTATCCACATTTTAAATCTACGTAAGTTGCAGATACTCCACCATCAACAAGAATGCGGTATATCTCGTCATCATTTTTTATTGTGATAAAGAGGCAATCACCGCATCCTGCCTTCAATATTTCAATAATTGTTTGAGTCATAATACTATAAGTATCGGCATCACCCCATATTACCAATACGTATATGAAGCTAATGCCAGTGGAAGCTATACCATGATTAGTCTATTTTTTTATTATCCCCATATTCCCAAAACTCAGAAAGAAGAGACACAAGCACCTATATCCACCTTTCCAAATAACATTTAAACTCCTCTAAACCTAATACTTCCACCTTTGAAAATGGAATATTTTTCAACGCCCTAAAATGCTTATCTTCAGTAACAATACACTTCGCATTAACTGCAATGGCACAATCTACAAACTTATTGTCATCTTTATCAGCCTCTATCAAAGCAAAAGTATAATGAGGATCTTTACGAATTACATTGGGTCTAGATAATATTGCATAAACTATAGCAACAGAAACTTGTGGAGAAATATTGCGAGATAACACCTCAGAATATTCCTCTATAATTTCATTGGACACACAAAGGTTATAATCGCCTTTAAGAAAAGCATTCCATACCTTTCGATACGGACTTTTAGGGGCGATTGACATAATTAAGCTATTTGTATCCAATACAATATTCATAACCTAATAATATTATAAAGACGGTTTATTGTATGGAGTACGTTCATGGAGATGACGGAAGTTCTCGATACGTTCTTCATTCAGAGTTCCTTCATTCCACATTCTATCTAACTCAGCATCAGCCATCTGAGCAAAATAATCAGAGATCACCTTATTCAAATCACGCAAAGCCTCAGGAGTCTTGATAAAAGACAACATATCAAGGATTTGCAGTTGAGCTTGATTCATAGTTGCAATCTGTGCCATAATAGTTCTATTAATATTTTTTTAAGTAAAGATAATGCAATCGAACACAATGAAAGCAGTTTTCATATTGCCAAGTACAGTTTATCTAAATGCAAAAATAAGCGAAACATTCTTTTCCTCCAAATATTAGCGCATAAAAACTCCACATTTTAACCTTCAGCAACATTTTATAGCCGTTCATACCTCCCACCAATTCCCAAGCGATTCCTCCAGCAAGAATTCACCCAGTTCCAAGCAGCAAAGAACCAGTTAGACAAGCCAACAGGCGTCCTTTGTTGTCATAAAAATCCACTAACTCATCATACAATACAACTTTATACCTATCAATTCAAATCCACGAGAAGCCATTTCTTTATTACCATCCACCATAGAAATAGAATTCATCTAAGGGCGTTCTATATTTATCATGTCAATATCTTTTATAGGTGATGTTTGTCATATTCTGCATGCAAGACAAAATTACACAAATATATAATAGCACATCTAACAAGTTGCGCCAACCTAATCGTATTGAGTTCCAATTCTTTTTTCGATATAATCAGCTGATATTCTGTACGAGACATAGGCCCGTCCTTAATAATTATCGACTTATGCTCCATATAATTACGTAGCATTTTCAAGTCCTTTGTTTGTTCATCAACAACATACCAATCCGTTTTCATTCCATAAACATCCAACTTAATGTTATATAATCCCAATAACGGCATGTTCTGTGAATACGCCAAAATTTCCGACCGTATGTCTCCATTCTTGCAATTCCATATCTTGGCAAAGTCTATCTCATAGGATTTTAGCCTAATATCAATGTAATTTGATAAGAACATGGCAATTTTATCGAATGTAGAATAGAAATTCTTATAAGCCATTTTTAGCATCTCCATATTCATACCATTTTCATCATCATCTATAATTGTATACAGCATTTTCCGTGTGCTGATGAAACTACCTTTAATTTCTTCAAAGCAGCTTTCATAAAGAGCTTTTTTCTCTGGAATGTCAACTATGTCTGGAAGTTTCACATTATCATATAATGACAGCATAGAATCAGGCTCAACATCATTATAGCGATTGATTCTCAGATAATGTTGACATATCCATTTTTCGTATTCACCATCTTGGATATTATCATAATCAATTAATGGTGCATCAAAAGAAGGAGAAGGCCATGAACAAATCTGTCTGAAATGAGGAAAAAGACTATCATAAAACTGTTGGTATTTTCTTATTATCTGCTGAGCTTTTCTTACAATAAAAGGTTCTTCCTCTGTCCAAAATGCATGCATATTAGCATAAGCAAAACCTTGATTTCTCTCCACTTCCTGTGTATTGCAAGTATCCAACATGGCCATTCTATAGAATTGTTGAGCTTCACAGAACCTTCCTAGATGATCATAAGCATTAGCCAAGCACAAATAAGCACGGCATGACGTTCTGAAAGCAGTAAGATACAATGCGGCCCATTCTTCTCTTTTTACACGAGTAATCAAATATTGTACATTATGGTAGTAGCTTACTTCCTTATAGACATATTCGTTGTTATAATACGCTTTTCTAAAATCCAACTCTCGGGTTTTCAAAATTCCATAAGCATCTCCAAGAACACAATATCCTATCAATTGATTGAACAAGTTTTCTTTTGACCATTCGATTTGTTCAATCTTTGATAATTCAGCCATGAAAGTCTCTCTATTAATGGCATTTTTATTAAACAAATCAATCAATGATGCAAACCTGTTTATCTGTTCAGTCCTTTCCGTTATTTTAGATTGTTCTATAGAATTATTCATAATGAATACTTATTATAGTTATATAAAAAAGGAGGCGGCTAACCGCCTCCCCGGTGTCAAACATGAGTTTGAATCACCTGTTTGATGTACTACACAATCGACATAACATCTTGACTCGCGTTGAACACGTCAACATAATCAATTGGAACTCCGAAGTACAACTTGATAGCAATACTTGATAAATCCAAAATTGCGATTATACACTTGGCAGACTCTTCAAAACTCTGCCCTTTCATTTTCTCGATGAGTCGGGCAACTTTATGCCCGACCTAACAAAAACCAATTTTCTTCATAAAGTTTAAATTTATAAATATATTTAAAGTTATATTAGCCGTCCCTTCGACGGATTCCTTATGGCTATCCTCCCATCCACCCAACTCTTGCAATCCCATAAGGTAATATTTTTTAGATTCGTACTACAAAACTTTATCCTCGAAAAGTATATTATAAAGAAGGAAGATGCGTTCCTTTTATTTCTTCTGGCATTTCAATCTCCATAAAAAGAGCCGAACTCTGAACATCGGCTCACTCAAAGCCTCGGCAGGATAATATCTCAGAAGACGAGCGTCACGATATAGGCGCAGGAAGTTATGCCCCAAAACATGATGCTTGTCATAATGCCCCAAATTGCCTCCATTCAAGATGTCATCAAGAAGCATTTTCCCCCTCTTTACATCCATAGATGCAATCATCTTATCCTCTGTTAATCCCATGACCTTATGTAACTTAGAAAAGGTGGTGAGAGAGTGATCCCTCACCACCATAACCATTAACATCCCTTGTTCGCAAGAGCCACTACAGGAACTGGTTTTAAGCATCGTTGAGATGCCAACTTGCATCCATACCACAGATAACAATCAGATCGCCAGAGGCGAATGGATGCCTCGGAGCACAGCTAGCTCCTCTAACTTGAATTTATGACATCTGTCAGAAGAAATTCCGAACCTCCTGCAAAATGCCTCAATATGTTTTATGTCATCATCAGAATGCCAACTAATCTCCCATTCAACATCCTTGCCTATCGCCTCGTTAATCTTGTCAAAATAGGGCATGTCTACAGCAGAAAGAGAATGGCCAAGAACAGAAATCTTTCTTATAGACGCCAAGCCCTCAAAGAAATCCTCGTTTGCCGCAATAATGCTCTCCGTAGGCTTCATGTTAATGGCATAATAATCCTCAAACCGTCCCAGGGCCTCCTGTACCGCATTATACCTGACAGACGACCTCCAGTTGCCCTTAGCCTCGTCCTTCAAGAAATAAGCAAGATACGCAAGCTTGTCATTGGCAAAATAACGTCCCCTCTTGTCTTTAAGGTTAGGTCTATACCTCCGTCTGTGCTCGTTACGTTTCACCCAAGCCTTAAAGCCCCCTTCGTCATCGGCGCTATGCCCTATTATCAAGCTTCCATATCCGTCATGCCTACTGCCATGAATATACCTTATCTGCTCCCTCCCGATACCATAGACCGACTCCAGAAAATCAGTATAATTGAACGTCAGGAACCGGGCATTCTTGTCGATATCAAGCAGACGCTTCTTAACCCCCTTCTCAAACGCCAACGTGTTAATCCACTTATGCAGCTGATACCTCATTTCAAACGTGCAAGAGTTGAGCATGTCCGATATGCCGTCCAGCCCCAGATAATAGTCGCAATATCTGAACCCATCCGAATCTTCGTCACAATCAGGCAAGACAACATCAAGAACATCGAGCACCTTCTCCCTGTTCAGGTCAGCCAGATGCTCTTCAAACCGCCACCACAGATTGTTCTCGGCCCATGTTGTCTTTGGGTAGACGTCGCCAGATGAGCATCCCCATGAAATCTCGAGACACCTCAAGCAATCCTTGAAACTTTCAAAGCTGTTCATCAGCGACCTCGGTCCGAAATAGAGGTCAAAAGTTGCCAACACATAAGGCCTATGTCTTAGCAGATACTTTCTAAACTCAGCATAAGAACATTTAGCCCCATGATAGCAATCAAATCCGTTTCCGATGATATATAGGTGGTCTGATGTCATATTGCAAGCACAGCAACATCATGCTTAGGAACGAGGAAGCCCGTCTTACCATCATCAACAATTCCTGGTATTCCCACTTCTGTCGTCGAGATGCAAGGCACACCATGCTCCATAGCCTCCAACAATACAAGAGAGAAACACTCGTTATGATAGAACGTAGGAAATAAAGGAAGGACGGGTGGGCTTTCGAAAAAAGCAACGAGCAAGCACCCCCCCCTTAGCAAATCCTTGAGTGGAAGCGGGTTCATCCCCGCACAAAAAACTGCAGCTCTGCTGCTAGCGTAGACCTCTGATGGTCCGCCAACCTTATAGCGAAGCGGTTTGAGCACCGAGTAGGGCGGTTGGTACATCCCCTGTACCCTGAGGGGAAAGGGGCTTGGGGAAAGCGGTGGACCCTCCCTTAAGGTTAAGGGAGGACTGGTGGGTTTTCGAAAACTTTCTTATACCACTCTACCATGACCTTAGCCTTTTCCTCCCAGGAAAGCTCCTTTTGTCTTTCCTTACAATTCTCCGAAAGGAGCCTCAGCAAAGACCTATCCTTTTCCAGTTCATTGAGCAATTTGGCGAAGTCACGAGCCGACTGAGAAGGAGAAGAAAGAGGAACCTTTCTTCCCACCTTATCATTCACAGCATCACCCTGACCGCAAGTATCAAAACAAACGACAGGAAGATTGTTGCCAATAGCCTCCAGCACAACATGAGGAGTACCCTCAGCAACACTGGTAAAGAGGAAAACATCCGACTTTTGCATGATGTTCTGCACCTCATCATGGCTAACAGCACCATGCCAGATACACTTATCAGCAATGCCATAACTCTCTGCCAATAACTGATAGGATTCAGCATCACCACCACCAACAATGTGAAGACGGAGCTTATCGTTTCCACTCTTAGCTACAGATTTTAAAGCCAAGCCCAACTGCTTGCGGAAATCCATTTTGCCAACCCAGAGCACATCAAATGTATCTTTACCCGATTTATCCATAATAGGATGATCCTGAACATAACATCCCGTCTCATTGAGCAGAGGTGAGTCAATACCCATATACTTCTTGAACGAGCGTTGCGAGTTAGATGAAGCAGAGAAAACCACCAAAGCCTGTCGCGCAGCCTTTCTCACACGACCAGAACACCTTAGCTGGATAGCCGTCAGGAAGTTCTTCAGACACATAAACAACTTTGTCTTCAGTCCAGCACCATCCAGATAAGCCACAGGGAACTTATCCTTGGCATCCACAGGTCCCCACACGAACGGCACACCATTCTCTTGTGATAGTTTCCACAGATACCCTGGTTCACGGAATCCGATCATGTTAAGCTGATGCAGCACATCAATCTTCTCCACCTTACAGATATCCTTAGCATAAAGATACGTCTTCCACTGCCACTCCCGATAGTACTTATAGAAGCGCCAGTCCCCTTGGTTCCAGCACATCTTCCGAATCTCCTCCGATACCGGATTATAATAGAAATGCATATTCTTCCCCTGTTCCAAGGTAGGCACCACCTCCTCTATTCTGTCCCGAAATTCCCCTTCGGTAATAATATACAGTTCACAGAACTTGGCGAGATTGCTCACCCAGTTCCATGCCATTCCCGGCTCACTTCCCATACCAGGAGAGCAAGCATATGCATTAATTAGTATCTTCATACATTACAGATATTTCATTAAACCTCCAACGCAAACTTATCTTTCGATAGCAGCGAAAGAAAAGCAGCGGTCATTACCTTTAGCAGATATGCAGCTAAGCAAATGATAGCAAACACAATAACTATGTTCAATGGAAACACACTATTCCACTTATTCGTAATAAGCATAAACTGCACGATATAAATCTCAAGCGTAAGTCCAGCTACAAGAGAGATACCTTTGCCCAAGAACCTCTTGCCGAAGCACCAGTCAGTCCATTTATACGATGCCACTTTGTAACCATAATACACAAAGCCGTGCAGAGGCACAAGCGCCAGCATCTGGACATCATACATCCATCCTGTCTTGTTCTTTCCGATAGCCAATATCAGGAAATATAAGACAAACGAAAGCGCCATACCGCAAACATCCTTCACCCAATGCCCCATACTTATTCTGTCACGACAGACATACACCAAAGCCCCCATCATCATGATGCTGAAATGACATACAAAATGAAAGCTCGTATGAAAAGGCGAACCTTCCGCCACAGGCATCCAAAAGAAATAAGCCACAGAGCAAACTACCGACAGACCGAAGAGAGACAACATGTATTTATTGCCCCCCCCAGAATCGGCATTTAGCAGGCAAAACCTTTATCAGCAGATAGAACAAAGCATAGTAAATTACGATAGTTTGCAAGAACCAATAGTCACTCCCCAATATCAGTTTATCAAATGTCAGCGGAGCATCCCATATCAGGTTAGCCACCACCACCCAGATAAACACCGCAGGCCACAATCTCCTTATCTTACCCTTAAACCAATCAATAAAGTTCTGTCCCTTATGCTTTCCAAATCCCATCATTAGAAGATACCCTGCTACAAAGAAGAACAGCGCATTGCCCTGCACCCCAAAAGTAGCAAAGGCAGTATTCACACCCTCATACAGCGGTTGGAAATGAGAATTCGTGATGAAGATAGCAGCCACAAACTTCATCATGTCCAATGAATATAAACGATCCTGATTCATAGTATCACTTTTTTACAGTCAACATTCTTTCATGCTCCATTATCTCCTCTTCCGTAAATCTCATTTTGAGCAGTTTGGCAGGAATACCACCGATGATACTATAAGGAGGAAAGGACTTCGTGACCACAGCACCAGCAGCCACTACCGAACCATGACCGATAGTCACACCTTTGAGGATGGTAACATTTGCCCCACACCACACATCATCCTCGATGACGACAGGCTGGTCATATACATTCACCCCATCCACAAATTTCTCCTCTACAGTAACATCCGCGATATATTTGCCCAAGATGTCAATACGATGATCACCGGTGATAATCGTAGGATTCGGACCGAAGAGCACCTTCTTGCCAATAGTACACGGTGCATCCGTACAATAGATAGTACTCCCTTTAGGAATCGAAGTACCATCCCCTACCGACAGGTTCCACAATCCCTTGATATCCGAAGACATCGGGCGGATATATACCCCCTTGCCACAATGCTTCATGCAGCGCTTCCATACGGGCGACCACATCTTGTCCCACAGATAAGAAGGAACAAGACTTATCTTTTGTAATATCTGAAAAATGTTCATGATTTCAAAACGTCACTATTAATCATTTAATATCTCCTCATACAACTTCTCTATACTCTCATTCACCCTAACAGGAGCAAACACCCTCTCTCCGAAGCTCTTGGAATATTCAGCCATATTTCTGCAAAGTTCAGGAGATTCCATCAGTTTGCGAAGCTGCATAGTAAGGGCATCAGCATCATCAAAAGGGAAAGTGAGGCAGTTTTTACCTTCTTCTATCACATCAGGCAGACCACCTACAGGAGTAGTTACCACAGTAATACCTCTTGCCCAGGCTTCTAACACCACCATAGGGAAGCCCTCATGACGGGAGCACATACAATAGATACTTGCTTTATTCCAGACATCCTCCTTTTGCTTGCCTGTGATATAACCTGTAAAGGTAACACTTTTATCCAATCCCATATTATGAGCCATAGCCTGAAAGCGCTCCACCTCACCATTTCCCATGATGGTCACATGCCAGTCAGGGAAATCTGCCTTCAGATTCTTCCATGCTTTCAGGAGCAAATCAGGATGCTTGTTGTCGTTCAGAAAGGCAGCCATGATGATACTCTTCTCCTTGATAGAATAATCCACTGCTGGCGTAGGAGCACAGGCATTATAGACAACTGCAGTCTTGGCTTTCACTGTAGGAAACCATTCAGCAAAACACTTCTGCCACTTCTTTGCTAACAACACTACACAGTCAGCCCGATTCAGACACCATATAAACAATTTATTATGCGTATGATCCTCCAACTGATTACCCATGTGGATATGCATGATTATCTTCTTCCTGCCAAGTAATGCTAATAAGAGCACGGGCATTTGAATAATCAGGCAAATCTTGTCAGGCACCGTATGGAAATGCACAATATCGTACTGCCATATCGTAAACAATGCCTTGAAGTAAGCCTTCAACGCATACCACAGTTTCACACCATAGCCCCTCTGTATCTGCGTACCAAGCCATCCACAATGATACTTTTCCCAGAAAGGCATCGTCTTCATGAGGCGCAGCACACTCGCCACGCCTCCTCCACTCTGCTCGGCAGAGCCGACCATTAAAACTTTACTCATGATTTAGATTTTCTCTGCCAATGTCAGTTGTTCCGTTTCACTATTTGCTGCCATCCTGCGCTTTTCCATCATCTCTTTCCTCATTTCCTCTCTCTTTCTCTGCTCCATCATGTTTCTATTGACATTTAGACACAATGCTATCAGCATGCAAAATCCCATACCCTTACCTGAGAGCCAAGAAGAATCAGCAGTCTGCTCTATAACAAGACAGCAAAAAGTAAGCATCGCTACACGATAATAGCGCATATCTTCTATCTGATTGAAAGCAACAAGTCTACGTTTCCAGAACCAACAGAAGAAAAAGACACCTACGATACCAAACTGAGCCAATGTGGGATAATAGGCATCACAGATAAAGCCACCACCTTCATCCAAGCCCCAGACTTCATTCAAATGATAATCATAATATAGAGACGAATAATACTTCCAGGCACCATTGCAAGCAAAAGATCCCATACCAGAACCAAAAGGAAAATAGTCCCAAAGAATTTGCAGTGATGTCTTATAAGTCATAGGGCGGGCCAATTGATCGTTACTCAATCCTGAAACATAATAAGTATCAAATCGTGTCCATGTAATCGCCAATATAACAACCACCACTAATACACAATATGCAATAGTTTTAGGTGACTGAAAATTCAGTTTCTTTTTCAAGAAGAAGACAAATGCTATAAAACAAACGACCTCACCCATGAATTTAAATTTAGGTGCTAACATACCGGTTAAAACCAACAAAAGAGCGATATTTCGGTTGCGTTTTGTTTCTTTAGTAAAGAGATACCACGACATACCTGTACATACAGCCAACTGACCAAGAACAGGGAATTCTGCTTCTACCTGAGTATTTAAGGCTTGTGGATGATAAACTATCCACGAGAACAATGTTAAAACCATTGTACCCAACATCCATTTCTTTTGCTTCTCTGTAAAGCGAGGATTCAATATCCATGTACAGAAAATAATAGAATAAGGGCGAACTTCTTGCATCAAATCGAGCCAGACTGCTCCTGAGACATTGACACCAAAAAGTAAAGAATAAACAACATAAAATGTTATTATACTCAAGCACACCACAAACTCTTTCCATGGTCGCCTGTTAATACTGCAATTATTACAATACATCCATACTGTATATATCAGCAATAAAACAGTCATCGCCTCATCTATACTGGAAAAACCAGGCAAATCATTATAGGCTATACATGTAGGAAAATATATAATCCAATAAAGGGTGAAAAAACGTGCAATACCTTTCATCGTTATTTATTTTTAAGTTTTGCTTTCATTGCAAACAAAGAAAGCAATAGTCTTTCCGGAATCAGTCTCTTGACTAATTCTTTCATCGAAAACTTCTTGTCAACCCAAGTTCCCGCATAATGGTGTATCGTTCGGGTATTCTTCTCTACATGAATACGACCAGTTGTCACATTGATAGGACAGAAATACTCTGAAGGATATATAAAACAATCTGCCACTTCCTGTATACCAGCCACATTCTTCAATCCATTTTCACGGAGCACCTGCGTAGCGATATGCACCACGGTTATTTGGTTTCTCATGACAGCCTCATGCACAAAATGCTTGCCTCCATAAAAGTCAAGCATCTTCTTAATAATGCCGAGGCCGGGGTTCACCCCCAGGCCGAGGCCGGGGGCGATCCCGCGCCCCCCCCCCGCCCGTCGCCCCCGAAGTCAGCCCCCTGCCATATCTCGCCATACTTCTTC
>ERZ859937.347-NODE-347-length-20304-cov-15.905526_pt1 | contig 20304 bp, 21 predicted proteins | sample MGYA00509985_ERZ859937 | MGnify/ENA primary metagenome ERZ859937 (study PRJEB30046, sample SAMN00715169) | human gut metagenome | study: EMG produced TPA metagenomics assembly of the A metagenome-wide association study of gut microbiota in type 2... | reverse complement strand
CGAACTTATTCGTGAATTATTCATATTTGTAAAATTAATTTTGAACAGTTACTTATGCAAAGATATAGTATATCTTCCATCTTTACAAGGTTTTTGACACTAATTTTCTAATGTTTGAGATTTATTCTCCATACAGATTCTTCATAAACGCCATCATTCTCAAGTCTTTTGCCGACGGTCCTTTCTTGCCTTGCAGAGCAAGGTCGAGGTATACTTTATAGTCTTCTGAAAGAGACTTGCGAAGTTCGGCGGGCATGAGCATGTGCCATTCTCCTTTTTCTTCATCGCAATAGGTCAATACCATATAGTACTTTTGTAGTATGTAAGGAGTTTTGCGCTCCTTGCGGACAACATAAGTACTATCGTCGCCTTTTACGAACTCTTCGAGAATCTGTAGTTCAGCCTTACTTAGACGGCTGATTATCTCGATTGGGTTGTCTATAACTTCATTGGCAATGCGACGTGCTGTCTCGTCTTTCTTAAGATTAGGACTGACATAAAGGTCGAACTTCTTACAGACTTTCAGCATATTGACTTTTGTAGTGCTACTGAGAATCTGAGAAAGATGAATGGCGTCAGCGGTATAGGTTTTGTTGGGTAATGTTATCATAATAAGAATGTTGTAATCGGCTTTGCCAGTTTGTACTCGATTTAGGGCATAGCCCTTTGTATAGGCACTTTTGCTAACCTTACAATACGCCGGGATGTTGTTTTGTAAAATCGTTTTGCTCTTCTATCACCATTTTGCTTAGTGCAGGCAGCATACGTTCTATCTTGCGACATTTAACCTTATTATAATAGAACTTCTGCTTTGCCATCTTGCCTTTCATGTTTTGTGTCACATCTGCTTGCGCATTTCATTTCTATCTGTAAGAGTCATATTTGAATTATGAATTACTCGGTGATGATTTAAAGCTGTCCTTACAGGCGCATTGTGGTATGCGTCCTTTTAAGGTTGCTTTTTTATAATTTAAGCCCTAATTTGAGTGCTTACTGACTAAGACTCACATAATCTTTTTGTCACGAATTACCACGAATTATCCATGAATTACTTTGGTTAATGTTAAGTGTTAAATTGTCAGGATGCGAAACAATTCAAAACTCTCTCATAGAACACGAATCACTCGAATCACCCGAATATGACGATAGAATTTAATCAGGTTGTTCCCCATCGCAGTATCGCTCTGCGCATGCCGCCAATCGGATGGGGATTTGAATGTGGAGTTATGAGTTTTATTGAATTATATAAAATAATTTTCTAAAGAAGCGGTTTGGGCTTCAAGAATAAAACTCCTTACTAAACATTTTAATTGTTCGTCAGCTATGTCAAGTTGCTGTAAAGGACCATTCTTAGGATAAATATCCAAGAATACAACTATCTCGTCAGTCTTTGATACCAAATAGATCAAACGGAAACCGTCTTTACGAGAAAGACGCTGTTTCTTGTCTGGTAATCGAAGCTTAATAACAATAACATCACCTTCAAGCAGAACCATATCATTGTTCTGCCGAATCTGATCTATTGATTTTTCTGTAAATTCACGCCGAATTTCGTTTTCTACATTGGCATAAACTTTACGTCTGACTTTTAACAAGCCAGACAAACGAGACCGAAATGAGCTGATGGTTTTAAAACTAATCATGAGCAATACTCTTTAAGGCATTGCCCGCATCCGACAAAAGAGCAGTCCATTCTGTGTCTCTTGGAGCATTTATGCGGTAGTTCTTTATGTCGTTGTTCAATTCATAAAGGGCTACATAGTTCATTCTTAGTTTTTCAGTCTCATCAGCCACGCCACATTCTGAAGGCATTTTCTTACATGACATATAAAGTGCCCTGAGTGTTGTCAACATAGAGTCTAATTGTTTTTCAAACACTTTGTATTCACTTTCTGTAACATCATTACATTGTGAATATAAATACTCATAAAAAGTATCAAGGTCACGGTTTAAACGACGCAATTGACCAACACTATATTCTTCTGGAACCATTGCCTCCAAGCTGTGCTTATATGACCTTGTTCCCAGTCTAACAATGTTTTGTGATATGAATGCTGCCTGACACATGATAATGTTTTTTAATTAATACTTATGCAAATATACGATATATTCTCGTAATCACGTTCTTTTACAACTGAAATTAATTAAAATTAGTAGTATTCATTTCTTATTGAATACTGATTTTGCTGATTAAACTCCCCTTTACTCTTGACATCGCTTGCGCAAGATTATACCTTTGCAACTGTTGAATGTTGAGTTGTGCGCGATGCGCAATTTTGAGTGTTGAATTTTGAATGTTGCGTTATTCGCTGCTACGCCTGCGATTGAGAGTTGGTCAATTTTGAATTTAAGTCTTTAACATTACACATTCAAAATTCAAACAGATAACCGTAGTTGTTTTGCAACGCTTCAAATTCTGTTTCGCAGCGTATGTGCAGTTCTTTATCGCTGTCCTTGAACATCTTTATAGCTTTCTCTATCTCTTCCTTTACAGTTCTTCCTGCTTCAAAGATGGGTCTAAGCTCGTCTTTGAAATAGTCGATGAAGGGTGCATAGTAGTAGCCTATTTCTTCTATCATGAAATAGAAGGTGTCATAGGCATCTTTCAGATCCAGCTTCTTGTCTCTTACATCGGCGAGTGTCTGAAGTCGGAGTATTTCGATGTTTTCTACCTGAGCAGCCACTTCTTGGGCGGTCTTCACACGGTGGAAGTAACGGTCGATAAAGGCGTTGCGCTCATGTAGGTTGCGCTTGTAGAACAGCTTGCGCTCTTTTTTGTCTGCCTCGTTCTTGTTCACTTCCTCAAAACGTTCGGCATGTACGCCAGACAAGGCTATTGCCATTCCACCTACATCCATGACGAGCTTGCGGTCGCGGGCTATGCGGATTACATAACCTTCGAGTCCGGCATATTCACCAGTCACAATGCGAAGTAGGGTACGGTTCTTGGAATAATAAACAAAAGGACGAAGAAGGAAACGGAGACGTTCTGGCTCGGTTTCTGCCACACGCATAAATGGTTCCATCTGAATGCAGGGGATGGTGGCAACCTTCCAGGTGCTGCAATTCTTACAGAGTCTGTATGGTTTTACGTTTTGGTCTAAGTAGTCTTGTAATTTTTCCGGATCACCTTGCAAGAATATCAGTCCACTGACAGAAGGGGTTTCCACTTCGCGCATTCCGCCTCTGTTCCTATGACGTGGAACATATTTTATTGTCTTATGCACAAAATGGGTTACTCCATCTTTTTTTAGCTGTTCTTCTATCGACTTTACTTTCTGGTTGTGTACAAAAAGATAACTCCATGAAGTGCAGTCATCTTTCTCAGTCTCAGTTTCCACGTTCACTTGAGGGTACTTCTTTATCGCTGAACCAGTCTGTTCGTCTGGCTCAGAAACGTGTGTGCCCTCTGGAAATTCATTGCTTTCGGATATCTGAAAACACTTTGTTTCGTCGGCTGTAGACTGAGAAACCGTGCAATCCTGCTTCATAATCTCTCGGCTACTTTATGTAACTGTTGGCTGCCGTCACCAGAGATGACAATGCCAATTTTACAATTATATTGCGCAAATCCATACTATCTGTGGATGTATTAGTCAAGTGAAGTACCTACTGTTTTCACATGGTAAAACATGCACAAATAGAATGGATGCTGTAAACAAAGGCATTTAGAGCCTTGAAAAGTACGATTTGTAAAACATTTTATAGGTAATTCGTTGTTTTGCTAAACTTTTTTAATTTAAAACGATAAAATATAAAGGAAAAGTAGTACTTTTGCAGAATAAATACTGTTTTACCATGTGAAAACAGTCACTTCTTTCTAAACTGTCAACCTCCAATCTTTTTTATTATCCTCTTGTTAGCCTCGTTGATTCTTGATATATCGATGGAGTTCAGATACACTTGTGTGGTCTTTATTGAATTATGTCCCATTCCCTCGCTGATAATAGAGATGGGTATGTTCATGTCTCTGGCTACGCTTGCCCATGTGTGGCGTGCGACATAGGTGGTGAGTGGCATTTTCAATTCCGCCATTTCTCCAATCTTCTTCAATGCACGGTTTATGTTCGTCTGCATGCGTTGGTATTGTAGGTATTCAGTGCCGTCCTCCTTATTTATAATAGGAAGTAGATACGGACCGTTTTCCGTTTGATGGGCATAGCGGTCCAGTATTTTCTGTTGTGCCTTTTCCCATTCCACCATCAGGCATTGGTTTGTCTTCCTGCGGCAATAGGTCCACATGCCGTTCTTAAGGTCGGTCTTTCGCAGATAAGCAATATCCACGAATGGCATTCCACGCATATAGAAGCTGAACATGAAGATGTCACGTGCGAGAGCCATTGTCGAGTGTTTGGGCAGTTCAAGGTTGGCTATCACTTTCAGTTCCTTCTCGCTGATAGCCCGTTTGGTTGTCTTGACGTACGACAGACGCACACGGCTGAACAGATTCCGATTGCTCAAAAGTCCTTCTGCCACTGCCTTGCACAACAGAGTGTTGAGCGTGCGCAGATAGCAGCGGATGCTGTTCTGCTTCAATCGCCTGTCTATGAGCCATGCCTCGTAACACTCTATCATATCGGGTGTGAGTTCGTCAAAAGACAAATCAACGTCCTCACGAAATGCCTTGAAACGTCGATAGGCGTTGCCGTATGTACGGGCAGTGCCCAGTCGCTTCATCTGCTCTTTCTTGGTTGCTTGCTCATGCAAGAACACAAACACTGTCTTGTACGTCTGTTCCTTGATGAAGGCTTTGCATAGATCTTCTACTGTATAGTCCTTGTGGCAGCGTTCTGTCCTGTCAAGGATAGAACGCAACTGCTTGAAAGCCTTGTCGATTTTACACTGCATCATTGTCAATGTTCCCTTACGTTCGCTCTCTGCTGCCACCACAATCGTCTCTGCCTTCTCGTCCCACTCGTCGGCATAAATGTGATGCTCGGTACTGATATATTTCACCTTGCGTTTGTGTATCACCTGATAGTATAATGTACCTTCTGCTTCTGGTACTGACGATGGACGAAATTTGAGTTTTATTGTTGCCATAAATCGTTTTTTGAATTAGTTATTACTATATAAATTAGAACATAAGTTTATTGCTATTTTCTTGCATTAAATATTCTTTTTTACTAAATTTGCAACGTATCATTGATATTTCTGCTATTTGATTTTTTTATACTACTAACATAATACCTTATACTATGGCAAAAATGAAGCAGATTGTAGAGTGTGTGCCTAATTTCAGCGAAGGCCGCGACATGGGCGTAATCCGTCAGATAACAGACGCAGTAGAGAGCGTCAAGGGTGTGAAGTTGCTCGACGTTGACCCCGGCGAGGCAACCAACCGTACTGTCGTAACCTTCGTGGGCGAGCCCGCTGATGTGGTGGAGGCTGCCTTCAGAGCTGTGGGCAAGGCCGCACAACTTATAGATATGCGCCAGCAGCACGGCGCTCATCCGCGTATAGGCGCTACTGACGTGCTGCCCATTGTCCCCGTGAGCGGAATTACGCTTGAGGAGTGTGCCGAGATTTCGCGCCAACTCGCCAAGCGCATTGCCGACGAACTCAACATTCCTTGTTATTGCTATGAGGCTGCGGCGTTCACTCCAGAACGCAGAAATCTTGCTGTGTGCCGCAAGGGCGAATATGAGGGCATTGCCGAGCGTATAGATGACGATGCTGAGGCTCCCGACTTCGGCCGTCGCCCGTACGACGAGCAGGTGGCACGAACGGGTTGCACAGTAGTTGGAGCACGTGACTTCCTCATTGCTGTGAACTTCAACCTCAACACTACTTCGACACGCCGCGCCAACGCCATTGCATTTGACGTGAGAGAGAAGGGTAGACCAATGCGCGAGGGCAATCCTATCATCGGCAAGAAACTGCTATATGCCGACGGCACGCCCATCATGAAGCCTGGCACGCTGAAGTGTACCAAGGCCATAGGATGGTATATCGACGAGTATGGCATCGCACAGGTGTCGATGAACATCACCAATATCAACGTTACGCCGCTGCACAAGGCTTTTGACGAGGTGTGCCGCTGCGCTCAGAACCGTGGCGTGCGCGTTACGGGTACGGAGATTGTGGGACTGGTGCCGGAGCGCACCCTGCTGGAGGCAGGACGCTACTTCCTTGCCAAGCAGCAACGCTCGGCTGGCATACCGAAGAAGGATATTCTGAACATTGCCATCAAGTCGCTCGGACTGTCTGACCTCAAGGAGTTTAAGCCAGAGGAGAAGATTATAGAATATGTGATGGCTGAGGGCGACGAGAAGCAGCGCCTGCTGGTAGACCTGACGGTGAAGGGGTTTGCCGAGGAAACGTCGCGCGAGAGTCCGGCTCCTGGCGGCGGTTCGGTGTCGGCTTATATGGGAGCGCTTGGCGCATCATTGGCAACGATGGTGGCAAATCTGTCGAGCCACAAGCCGGGATGGGACGAGCAGTGGAGCGAGTTTGCCGCAGTGGCTGAGGAAGGCATGGCTCTGCAGGAGCGTCTGCTGCATCTTGTAGACGAAGACACAGAGGCGTTCAACCGCATTATGGCTGCTTTCGGAATGCCGAAGAATACGCCCGAGGAGAAGGCGGCACGCACGGAAGCCATACAGACGGCTACGCTCTTTGCTACGGAGGTGCCGCTGGAGACGATGAAGGCTTCGTACGAGGTGTTCGGCGTGTGCCGCAAGATGGTGGAGAAGGGCAATCCCAACAGCGTGTCGGATGCCGGAGTGGGAGCGTTAGCTGCACGTGCCGCTGTGCTCGGTGCCGGTATGAACGTGAAGATTAACGCCGGGTCGCTGAAGGACCGCACGAAGGCGGAAGCGCTGATTGGCGAGGCCAACGAGCTGATAGCTAAGGCGAATAAGGAGGAAGAGGAAATAACAAAGTTGGTGGATAGGTTTTTGAATGTTAAGTGTTAAGTGTTGAATGTTCAATAATTCAAAACTCAATAATTCAAAATCGCCGTAGGCGACTAATTCAAAATTCAAAATTCAAAACTCAAAACTCAAGATTATGACTTTTACAGACGAAATAAGACTGGGCATTCCTGACTGCTTACCCGAGCAGAAGCCCTACGACAACAATATAAATCATGCGCCCAAGCGCAAGGAGATACTGACACACGAGGAGCGACAGCTTGCTCTGCGCAATGCTCTGCGCTACTTCCCCAAGCATCTGCACGCACAGTTGGCGCCCGAGTTTATGGACGAGCTCGACCGTTACGGCCGTATATATATGTACCGCTATCGTCCGAGTTATGAGATGTACGCCCGTCCTATAGACGAGTATCCGCACCGCTCAGAACAGGCGGCTGCCATAATGCTGATGATTCAGAACAATCTCAATCCTGAGGTGGCGCAGCATCCGCACGAGCTGATTGTGTACGGCGGCAACGGTGCCATATTCCAGAACTGGGCACAGTATAGGCTCACGATGAAGTATCTGAGCGAGATGACCGACGAGCAGACGCTTGTGATGTACTCGGGACATCCGCTCGGACTGTTCCCATCGCACAGGAACGCTCCGCGTGTGGTGGTGACCAACGGAATGGTGATACCAAACTACTCCAAACCCGACGACTGGGAGCGCATGAATGCTCTGGGCGTGAGCCAATACGGACAGATGACGGCGGGATCGTATATGTACATAGGTCCGCAGGGCATAGTGCACGGCACTACTATCACCGTACTGAACGCATGCCGCAAGCAGCTCAGCGCCAAGGGCAAAGCACATGACATCAGCGGAATGCTGTTTGTGTCGTCGGGATTGGGCGGCATGTCGGGCGCACAGCCCAAGGCTGGCAACATAGCCGGTGTGGTGAGCGTGGTGGCAGAGATAAATCCTTTGGCAGCCAAGAAACGCTACGACCAGGGATGGGTAGACGAACTGCATGACAATCTGGACGAACTGATACCTGCCATACGAAAGAGCGTTGACGAGAAGCGTACGGTGTCGATGGCATATGTGGGCAACGTGGTGGACCTGTGGGAGCGACTCGCTGACGAAGGAGTGCACGTAGACATAGGCAGCGACCAGACCTCGCTACACAATCCGTGGGCGGGCGGCTACTATCCTGCCGACCTGACTCTGGAGGAGTCGAAGCAGATGATGGCTGAGAATCCCGACGAGTTCCGCAAGCATGTGCAGGCGTCGTTGCGCCGACAGGTGGCTGCTATAAACCGCCTTGCCGAGCGTGGTATGTACTTCTTCGACTATGGCAACGCCTTCCTGCTGCAGTCGAAGCGTGCAGGAGCCGACATCTGCCAGGAGAATGGCAAGTTCAGCTATCCATCTTATGTTCAGGATATTATGGGTCCGATGTTCTTCGACTATGGTTTCGGTCCGTTCAGATGGGTGTGTACATCAGGCTCTGCTGCCGACCTCGCCAAGACCGACGAGATTGCGGCACGTGTGATGGAAGAAATAATGCAGAATGCGCCCGACGAAATCAAGGGACAGATGGCAGACAACATACACTGGATTTGCGAGGCAAGCCGCAACAATCTCGTGGTAGGCTCGCAGGCACGCATTCTGTATGCTGATGCTGAGGGTCGCTCGAAGATAGCCCAGGCTTTCAACGAGGCAATAAAGAGGGGCGAGATAACACGCCCTGTGGTGCTGGGACGCGACCATCACGACGTGTCGGGCACAGACTCGCCATTCCGCGAGACAAGCAATATATACGACGGCTCGCAGTTCTGTGCAGACATGGCTGTGCAGAACGTGATAGGCGACTCGTTCCGCGGAGCTACATGGGTGTCGCTGCACAACGGAGGCGGCGTAGGCTGGGGCGAAGTGATAAACGGAGGCTTCGGCATGGTTATTGACGGCAGCGAGGAAAGCGACCGCCACATACGCGAAATGCTCTTCTGGGACGTGAACAACGGAATTGCACGCCGTGCATGGGCACGCAACGAAGGCTCAATACACAGCATTGAGCGCGAGATGCTGCGTTCGCACGGATTGCAGGTGACTATGCCAAACATCGTTGACGACGAAATCATCAGCAAATACGCCAACCCTTAAACATACATTAACCTATCAACACTACAATCTATCAACTGAAGCAATATGAAGATACACAAGATTTCAGCCGAGCACCTTTCGATTGAACGTATAGGTGAAATAGTATATGGCGGCTACCAGATACAATTAAGCTACGACGCACAGAAGCGCATAGTGGAATGCAGAAAATATCTCGACCGAAAGATAGAGGAGACAACTTCGCCCATATATGGCGTTACTACAGGATTCGGATCGCTCTGCAACGTGAGCATCGGTCAGGACTATCTGGCACAGTTGCAGATAAACCTTATGATGTCGCATGCTTGCGGTACGGGCGACCGTGTACCCAACGACATCGTGAAGATAATGTTGCTGCTCAAGATTCAGTCGCTGAGCTACGGATTTTCGGGCTGTCAGCTCGCTACTGTCAACCGGCTCATCGACTTCTTCAACAACGATGTCTATCCGGTGGTGTACATGCAAGGCTCGCTCGGAGCTTCGGGCGACTTGGTGCCGCTGGCTCATCTCACTCTGCCGCTCGTAGGATTGGGCGAGGTGGAATATCAGGGCGAGGTGATAACGGGAGCCGAGCTGCTGCAGAAGCTGGAGTGGCAACCTATACAGCTTGCCTCGAAAGAGGGACTGGCGCTGCTCAACGGTACGCAGAACATGGGGGCTTTCGCAGTGTGGGCGCTGCTGCAGTCGCACAGGCTGAGCGAATGGGCAGACAGGATTGCTGCAATGTCGCTCGATGCTTACTACGGACTTACAGCCCCCTTCACCGACGCTGTTCATCAGGTGCGCCCGCATAAGGGACAGATTGCCACGGCTGCACGTATGCGCCAATTGCTTGAGGGCAGCGAGATTGTGGAGAAGCCCAAGCAGTATGTGCAGGATCCGTACTCGTTCAGATGTATTCCGCAGGTGCATGGCACAGTGAAGGACACTATCGATTATGTGACATCGGCGGTTGACGTTGAGGTGAACTCGGCTACGGACAATCCGACTGTATGCCCTGATGACGACCTCATTATTTCTGCCGGCAATTTCCACGGCGAGCCGATAGCAATGCCGATGGACTTCCTGGCAATAGCCTTGTGCGAATTGGCTAATATTTCGGAGCGCCGCATCTACAAGCTTGTGAGCGGTACGCGCGGACTGCCCAGCTTCCTTGTGGCAAATCCGGGTGTGAACAGCGGATTCATGATAACGCAATATACGGCTGCCTCGGTAGTGAGCCTAAACAAGACGCTGTCGACACCTTCGTCGGTAGACAGCATTCCGTCGAGCCAAGGACAGGAGGACCATGTGAGTATGGGTGCCAATGCTGCCATTAAACTCTATAAGGTAGTACTCAACACGGAGCGTGTGCTTGCCATTGAGCTGTTCAACGCTGCACAGGCACTCGACTTCCGCCGTCCGCTGAAGTCGTCGCCAGCAGTGGAGGCGCTGCACGAAAGATACAGAAAGGTAGTGCCGTTTATCGTGGACGACGAAGTGATGTATCCGCATATTGCGAGGTCGGTAGAGTTTTTGAGAGGGTAGAAGTATGAAACAACTTGTTAAAAATATTCGCTGTCTTGCTGGCGTGGAATACGAGCCTAAGCTCCGGCTGCAAGGTAAGGAGATGGCTGAGTTCAACACCATTGACAATGCGTGGCTCCTGGTGGAGGACGGACGTTTTGCTGAGTTTGGTAGTATGGCAGACTGGATGCCGGCATTTGCCGACATTGACCAGACCATTGACGCTGAGGGCGGAATGGTGATGCCGTCGTGGTGCGACTCCCACACACATATAGTATTTGCCGGAAGCCGTGAACGTGAGTTTGTGGACAAAATCAACGGATTGAGTTATGAGGAGATAGCACGCCGTGGCGGAGGAATACTCAATTCGGCCGACCTTCTGCATAACACCTCAGAAGATGAGCTCTATCGTCAGGCCATGTGCCGACTGGACGAGGTGATACAGAAGGGAACTGGCTGTATAGAGATAAAGAGCGGCTACGGACTTAATCTGGAAGACGAACTGAAGATGCTGCGCGTGATAAGGCGAATGAAGGAGACTTCGGATGCTCGGATTGTGTCGACATTCCTCGGAGCGCATGCTGTGGCGCGCGGAATGACACAGGCCGACTACGTGAGGCTTATCATCGACGAGATGATTCCAGAGGTGGGACGTCAGCGTCTTGCCGACTTCGTTGACGTGTTCTGCGACCGTGGATTCTTCACGCCCGAAGAGACTGCACGTATTCTCGACGCTGCTGCTGCATGGGGAATGCGCCCGAAGATTCATGCCGACGAGCTGGCATCGTCGGGTGGAGTAGAGGTGGGTGTAAGGCACGGAGCATTATCAGTAGACCATCTGGAGAGCATGGCCGTGGAGGAAATAGAAATATTGCGCCCGAGCGACACGATGCCTACCGTGCTGCCCGGCACATCGTTCTTCCTGAATATGCCTTATGGCAAGGCGCGCAAGATGATTGATGCGGGGCTGGGCGTAGCGGTGGCAAGCGACTACAATCCGGGGTCGACACCTTCGGGCGATATGAAGTTTGTTGTGTCGCTGGCTTGTATAAAACTACGTCTGCAGCCAAACGAGGCATTGAACGCTGCTACTTTAAACGGAGCTTATGCTATGGGAGAGAGTGCCGAATACGGAAGTATTGCCAAGGGCAAGGTGGCAAATTTCTTCATCACCCATCCGCTGCCATCGGTAGACTTCATACCATATGCCTACACTACACCGATAGTGAAAAAAGTGGTGTTGCGAGGCAAAATGCAATGAATCATAAGGAAATGAAGATTAAAAATAAATGCATTTATTTTGTATTGTCTTCGATTTGCACTAACTTTGCACACTATGATACAGGTAAAAGTGAAAGACGCTGCCCTTCGTGAGGCGGCTATGCAAGATATGGATGCTTTCCTCAGAGTGTTTATCGACGCTACTAAGGAAGCCATTGGCGGCGAGCTTAATGCTGAGAATATGCAGCAGTTGAGCGTGTCGCAGATTACATTGCTTGCCTACGACATCCTGCACGAGGAGGTGATGGACGGCGGCTTTGTACAGCTCATCTACAACGGCTACGGTGGTTTCATCTTTGACAACCCCTTTGCCAAGGTGTTGCGCGACTGGGGACTGCGCGACCTTGCTAAGATGCTCTTTTCGGTGCGCAAACTATACAAGGATTATGGGCCGAAGATACAGCGCGACTGCTCGGACGAGGAGTTCATGGCAATGTTTGAGCAATATCCAGAGTTTGACGACTACGACGACGAGTTTGTAGAAAACGAGGAAGCGTGGACTGCAGGCGTGGCTCACTATGTAGACGAGCATATAGAGGAATTTGTGGTGGTGGAGGAATAAGCTATAACTCCCCACGACTTCAATAGCAAAAACAATGAATAAGGAACAGGAACTGAAGAGAAAGAAAAGTCCGGTGAGCATAAAGAACAAGAAAGCCTCGTTTGAGTACTTTTTTGTGGAGACGTATACGGCAGGCATAGTGCTTACCGGCACCGAGATAAAGTCGATAAGACTCGGAAAGGCGAGTCTTGTCGACACTTTCTGCTATATAAACAACCATGAGGTGTGGGTGAAGGGCATGAACATCTCGCCCTACTTCTACGGCTCGTTCAGCAACCATGAAGCACGACGCGACCGCAAGTTGCTGCTCAACAAGCGCGAAATATACAAGCTTGAAGACGCTACAAAGCAGCCAGGATACACTATCGTGCCTACTCTCGTATTCATCGACGAGCACGGACGTGCAAAGGTGGACATAGCACTGTGTCGAGGCAAAAAGGAATATGACAAGCGACAGACGCTGAAGGAGAAGGAAGACAGAAGAGAGATGGATAGGGCGATGAAGCATTATTAAGAATGAGGTGTGGCTAAATATTATTAAATGAAGAAGACTTTAAGAGAAGTCGCTAAAGACAGGATAATAATACTCGACGGTGCGATGGGCACTATGATTCAGCAGTACGGACTGGAGGAGGAAGACTTCCGTGGCTACCGCTACCGCAAGACTCCGGGTATGATGAAGGGCAACAACGATATGCTCAATATCACACGCCCCGACGTGATAAGCGACATTCATAGAAAATACCTTGAGGCTGGTGCTGACATCATCACCACAAACACATTCAGCTCACAGCGCATCAGTCAGGCTGACTATCATCTGGAGGACTCAGCCAGGGCAATGGCGCTGGAAGGAGCACGACTGGCACGCAAGGCTGCTGACGAATTCTCGACAGAAGACCGTCCACGCTTTGTGGCAGGATCGGTTGGCCCTACCAACAAGACGTGCTCAATGAGTCCTGACGTGAGCAATCCTGCCGCACGCGACCTCGACTATATGACGCTCTATACTGATTATGTGGAGCAGATTGAGGCGCTGGAAGAGGGTGGGGCTGACGCCATATTGATTGAGACCGTCTTTGACACGCTCAACGCCAAGGCTGCTATTGACGCAACGATGGAGGTGGGTCGACGCACAGACAAAGACCTGCCTATAATGCTGAGCATCACTGTGAGCGACCTTGCCGGACGCACTCTGAGCGGACAGACACTCGACGCTGTGCTGGCGAGTGTGAGCAGTTACCCGATTTTTTCCATCGGACTCAACTGCTCGTTCGGTGCCGACCAGATGAAGCCTTTCTTGAAACAGCTGGCTCATCGTGCACCTTATTATATAAGTGCTTATCCAAACGCCGGGTTGCCCAATAGTCTGGGCGCATACGACGAGACTCCAGAGTCGATGGCTCCACAGATACAGGAATTCATAGACGAGGGACTGGTGAACATCATTGGAGGATGCTGCGGTACTACCGAGAAATTCATTGCCAAGTATGTGCCAATAGCCGAAGGCAAGAAGCCGCACGTGCCGCAGACTAAGCCGCAGACTATGTGGCTGAGCGGACTTGAACTGCTCGACGTGACACCAGATGTGCGCTTTGTCAACGTGGGCGAGCGATGCAATGTGGCTGGCTCGCGCAAATTCTTGCGACTCATCAAGGAGAAGAGTTACGACGAGGCTGTGAGCATAGCACGCAAGCAGGTGGCAGACGGTGCACTGGTCATAGACGTGAACATGGACGACGGACTGCTCGACGCTCGTGAGGAGATGCGCACATTCCTGAATATCATCGCTTCGGAACCCGACATTGCCAAGGTGCCTGTGATGATTGATTCGTCGAAATGGGACGTGATAACTGCCGGACTGCAATGCGTGCAGGGCAAGTGCATCGTCAACTCAATCTCGCTGAAAGAGGGTGAGGAGGTGTTCTTGAGCCACGCTCGCGACGTGATGCGCTATGGTGCAGCCGTGGTGGTGATGTGCTTTGACGAAATAGGACAGGCTACTACTTACGAACGACGCATTGAAATTGCAGCACGTGCCTACAAACTTCTTACAGAGAAGGTGGGCATGAATCCGCTCGACATAATATTCGACCCAAATGTACTCGCCATAGCTACGGGTATGGAAGAGCACGACAACTATGCTGTCGACTTTATTAAGGCAGTCGACTGGATAAAGACAAATCTGCCAGGAGCGCATGTGAGCGGTGGCGTGAGCAACCTGTCGTTCTCGTTCCGTGGCAACAACTATATACGCGAGGCAATGCACTCGGTGTTTCTCTATCATGCCATTGGCAAGGGTATGGACTTCGGAATCGTGAATCCGGCAACCAAGGTGACCTACGACGATATCCCTGCCGACCAACTGGAGATAATAGAGGACGTGGTGCTCAACCGAAAGAAGGATGCTTCGGAACGTCTTGTGCAACTTGCCGACGAGATAAAGCAACGTCAGGAGGCTCTGAAGAACGGAATGGCGACTGGAACAGGCACAACACAGGCTGCAACCGAACCTGAATGGCGCAAGGCTGACGTTGCCACACGTCTTGCTACAGCCCTGCAAAAGGGAATTGCCGACTATATGGAGGGAGACATCAAGGAAGCTCTTGTTGTCTATCCGAAGGCGGTGGACATCATTGAGGGTCCGCTGATGGACGGTATGAACAAGGTGGGCGAGCTGTTTGGTTGCGGCAAGATGTTCTTGCCACAGGTGGTGAAGACTGCACGCACTATGAAGAAGGCTGTGGCTATACTGCAACCATACATCGAGGCAGACAAGAAGGAAGGCGGCTCGTCATCGGGCAAGGTGCTTATGGCAACCGTGAAAGGCGACGTTCATGACATTGGCAAAAATATTGTTGATGTGGTGATGTCGTGCAACAATTACGAGGTGATTGACCTCGGAGTGATGGTGCCTGCCGAGCAGATTCTAAAGAAGTCCATTGAAGAGAAGGTTGACATGGTGGGACTGAGTGGTCTTATCACACCGAGTCTTGAGGAAATGGTCAATGTGGCTACGGAGTTTGAACACGCTGGTCTGCAGATTCCTATTATGGTTGGCGGTGCTACGACATCAGAGATGCACGTGGCATTGAAAATTGCTCCTATCTATAGTGGAATCGTGGTGTGGGTGAAGGACGCTGCACAGAATCCGCTGATAGCACAGCGACTCATGAATCCCGATGAACGTCGGGCATTTGAGGCAGAGTTGAAAGAACGTTACGCCAAGCTGCGCGAGGAATATGCAGCGCATCAGCAGAAGCTATCGTCGCTCGACGAGGCAAGAAAAAATAAATTGGAATTGTTTTAAAATATCTATATAGTTATGGTATTCAGAAAAAAGAGAGTTTGGCACTGTCTTCCGGGTCAGGAGCCAACTGAACTTGACAAGAAAGTAATGTACTGGGAAAACAAGGGTAAGGAGGTGCCATCGCGCGACCTTATCAAGACTCCCGAACAGATAGAAGGCATCCGCCGCAGTGGTGTGGTGAATACCGGTGTGCTCGACGAGGTGGCAAAGAATATTCGTGCCGGAATGAGCACTCTCGAAATCGACCAGATTTGCTACGACTACTGTACATCGCATGGCGCTATACCGGCTTGCCTCAATTATGAGGGCTTTCCGAAGAGTGTGTGTACAAGTATCAATGAGGTGGTGTGTCATGGCATTCCTAAGGAAGACGATATTCTGGAAGAGGGCGACATCGTGAATGTCGACTTCACTACAATCCTTGATGGCTATTATGCTGATGCCTCACGTATGTTCATTATCGGAAAGACTACTCCGGAGAAGGAACAGCTGGTGCGCGTAGCAAAAGAGTGTCTGGAGATTGGTATGGAGGCTGCCAAGCCTTACAGCTTTGTAGGTGACATAGGTCATGCTATTCAGAAGCATGCGGATAAGTATCACTACGGCATTGTGCGCGACCTTTGCGGACATGGTGTGGGATTGAAGTTCCATGAAAAACCAGACGTGATGCACTATGGTCATAAAGGTACAGGTATGCTGCTCGTGCCGGGTATGGTGTTCACTATCGAACCAATGGTGAACATGGGTACATGGAAGGTGTTTATTGATGCCGACGACGAATACGGATGGGAGGTAATCACTGGCGACGAGAAGCCGAGCGCACAGTGGGAGCACACATTCGTAATGACAGAGCACGGCGTTGAAGTGTTAACTTATTAATATTAAGTGTTAAATGTTGAATTTTAAGTGTTAAGTTCTAATTTGCTGACGCGACATTTAACATTTAACATTTAACAATTAAAATTCGGAAGAAATGTACATATTAGGTATTGAGAGCAGCTGCGACGATACGAGTGCAGCAGTGCTCCAGGATAATATATTGCTGAGCAACGTGACAGCCTCGCAGGACGTTCACTTTGAATACGGAGGCGTGGTGCCTGAGCTTGCTTCACGTGCCCATCAGCAGAACATTGTGCCTGTGGTAAGTGCAGCGTTGAAGCGTGCTGGCATTACCAAGGAACAGTTGTCGGCTGTAGCCTTCACTCGTGGTCCGGGGCTTATGGGCTCGTTGCTTGTAGGTGTGAGCTTCACCAAGGGATTTGCACGCAGTCTGGGTATTCCTATGATTGACGTGAACCACTTGCAGGGTCATGTAATGGCGCATTTCATCAAAGAGAAGCCGGAGGATACAACTCCTCCGTTCCCGTTCCTCTGTCTGCTCGTGTCGGGCGGTAACTCGCAGATTGTGAAGGTGAATGCCTATAACGATATGGAGGTGCTCGGTCAGACTATTGACGATGCAGCCGGTGAGGCTATCGACAAGTGTTCGAAGGTGATGGGGTTGGGCTATCCCGGTGGTCCAATCATCGACCGTCTAGCACGTCAGGGCAATCCACTCGCCTATAAGTTTGCTGAACCGCACATTCCGGGTTTGGACTATAGTTTCAGCGGACTGAAGACTTCGTTCCTGTATAGTCTGCGTAAGTGGATTCAGGACGATCCTGACTTTGTTGAGCATCACAAGAACGACCTTGCAGCGAGTCTTGAACACACTATCGTTGACATATTGATGAAGAAACTGCGCCTTGCCGTGAAGCAGACAGGCATAAAGCATGTGGCTGTGGCAGGTGGTGTTTCTGCCAACAACGGACTGCGTAATGCGTTCCACGATTATGCCAAGCGTTATGGCTGGACTATCTATATTCCGAAGTTCAGCTATACTACCGACAATGCTGCAATGATAGGCGTAACGGGCTACTACAAGTTCCTTGACAAGGATTTCTGCTCGATTGACAAGCCGGCATTCAGTAAGGTAACGTTCAAGTAAAGTGTGTAGAACAGGCATCTTGACAACTCACGAAACATTTATTAAAAAATAGAGAAAATGGAATTTGAAAAGAAAGTACTTAGCCGTGAAATTCAGCAGTATTTATATGAGTCGGGTCTTACTGTAGGTTCAGCTGAGAGCTGCACAGGAGGTCGTATAGCCGAAGCTATTATTGCCGTCCCTGGTGCCTCAACCTATTTTAAGGGTGGAGTAATATCTTACACCAACGAGGTGAAGGAAAATCTGCTTGGTGTTGACCATCAGCTTCTTGAAGAGAAGACTGCTGTATGTGAGGAAGTGGCAAAGGCCATGGTGCAGGGAGCGATAAAGACTCTTGGTGTTGACTTCGCAATTGCTACAACAGGCACTGCTGGTCCTGGCGGTGGAACAGCCGAAATCCCAGTCGGTACAATCTGGATTGCATGCGGTAATGCAGAGAATATCGAAACAATGAAACTTACAGAGGATTACGGGCGTGACATCAATCTCGCCATTGCTACAAGCAAGGCTCTACAGATGTTTATCAACTTCCTTAAAGAGCATGCTCCCAAGACCGAGTGTGAGGGCAAAGCTCCTGTAATTCCTGTTACAGAATAACAACAGGACAGGGGGTGGCGGACACTGAAATGCTATTGAAAACAAAAAAAACATTAAATAAGTAACATTATTTATGCGATTGTTTTGTATTCTCAAAAAAAGTAGCTAATTTTGCACCCTGTTTGGAATAGGTATCAAAAAACGAATACAAAAAAGCAGATAGAAATGTCGAAAATTTGTCAGATTACGGGAAAGAAAGCCCAGATAGGTAACAACGTATCACACTCAAAGCACCGCACAAAGCGTTCTTTCGATGTGAACTTGTTCAGCAAGAAGTTCTACTATGTAGAGGAAGGTTGCTGGATTAGCCTCAAAATTAGCGCAGCGGGTCTGCGTCTCATCAACAAAGTGGGCTTGGACGCTGCCCTCAAGCAGGCTGTGTCTAAGGGTTATGTAGACTGGAATGACATTAAAGTTATAGGAGAATAAGTAAATGGCATCAAAGAAAGCAAAGGGCAACAGAGTACAGGTAATTCTCGAGTGCACTGAGATGAAGAACAGCGGTCTGCCTGGAACAAGCCGTTACGTGACTACAAAGAATCGTAAGAACACTCCTGACCGTATGGAATTGAAGAAGTATAACCCCATCCTTAAGAAGATGACTCTTCACAAGGAGATTAAGTAATAACATATAAGATATGGCAAAGAAAGCGGTCGCTACCCTCCGTGAAGGTACATCGGACGGTCGCGCATATACAAAGGTTATCAAGATGGTAAGAAGCGAGAAGACTGGCGCTTACATCTTTGACGAGCGTATGGTTCCTAACGAAGCTGTTAAGGACTTTTTCAAGAAGTAAAATTCTGAAATACAATATTGATAAGAGTGTCGAGCATTTTGTTCGACACTCTTTTTTTATGTCTTGGTGTCGGGCGTTTGGCAAGCTATTGTGTTTGTTGTTTTGTCTGTTTTGTGTAATGTCGTAGCTTGTAGTAGATTTTGCTATTTGTAGTTTGCAAATCGTTTGGTTAGGTTAAAGTGAAGACTTTGTAACGTGTTTGAATGACGTATTCGTTTGATATACATCGTGTTATCTATGTCAAGAAAAAGCTAAAAAAGGTGAAGTAGTAGTTTGTAAACTTGCACAACTCGCGATTTTTGTGTAATTTTGCAAGCGATAATTAAAAGGAAGTCGTGTCTCGATTATTGGGAACGGTCTTCTGAAAGTATCTAACGGAATTTATATAGGTGTTGGATAACGACTTTTGTAGCACCTATAGTGGATGTGTCTTTCGGCATCAGTTTCAAGATAAGAATTTCTTGATTTATATGGTGAAGATGCTTTATACATACTATCGTCTGTTCTTGAGGTAGGAATAGGGGATAGGGGTATTTAAGAGAGCGTGTCCGGGTTCCACAAAGAACAAACTAATGATTAAATTTATTAAGGAAATTGTTTTAACTTTATGTGTATTTGTAGTGAGCCCAGTCTTGGGTGCTGACAACGTGTCTTCTAATGAAGCTCCAAATTCTTCTGGCTTCGATTGGAATCCTGTAATTCAGGCTATAGTTCAGGTTGAAAGTGAGGGTAACACCAGAGCCGTGAGTGGAAACTCGTGCGGTGCAATGCAGATCACTCCAATATTGGTGAAGGAGTGTAATGATATTCTTAAGAAGCGTAAGAGCAAGAAGCGCTTTACCCTGCGTGACAGATTCAGTCTGGAGAAATCAAAGGAAATGTTCATCCTTATTCAGTCACACTTTAATCCGTTAAATGATATTGAAATGGCAATCCGCTCATGGAACGGTGGTGCGCGTTATAATGTCAAGCGTACTCAAAGATACTTTGAGAAGGTGATGAAGTGCTTAAACGCACAAAAATAATTGATATAAAATGCAAAGGTATGCTGATTTCTTGTCATATGTCAATTTTGACACTTTTGATAGAAAAAAGTAACAAAAAACACCATAAAACATTTGGTGATTTGGAAAATAAGTACTACCTTTGCACTCGCAATTCAGAAATGAGGTTGCTGACAATAAAATGAAAGTTGCACCCTTAGCTCAGTTGGTAGAGCAACTGACTCTTAATCAGTGGGTCTAGG